>Ga0256843_1000238_pt1 | contig 47646 bp, 41 predicted proteins | sample AlvinellametaG_FD_191572 | JGI IMG/M metagenome (GOLD analysis project Ga0256843, IMG submission 191572) | Pompeii worm associated microbial communities from hydrothermal vent at the East Pacific Rise, Pacific Ocean - Alvinella | ecosystem: Host-associated > Annelida > Integument > Unclassified ...
GCACCCTCAGCTACCCACGCATTTTTTCCTAGTTTTGGTGTCCACTTTTGAAATGGTAATATCATTAGCTATCCTTTAAAAGTCTATTGGCAAGACGGTTGACATAGTCAGGTGTCTCTTTTTTTGTTTTATCGTGTATTTTACTTACGTATTCTTCAAGTATGTTATGGTTGTTTACTTGTTTCCCTAAGGCAGGTACTTTAGTGTAGTTTCCATCTTCTTGAAGTTCCCAACGTAGTGAATTGTCTGCGAGTTGAAGCATCAAAATTTGCTCTATTTTTTGAGTAAGGTTCTCTTCTAAAATAGGTGTCATAAGCTCTACACGTCTTACAAGGTTACGAGGCATAAGGTCAGCACTTGCGATGTAGCACTTTACTTTGTCGTGTTTAAAGTAGTAAATACGGGCATGTTCGAGGTACTTTCCAATGACAGAAGAGACTTTAATGTTTTCAGAAACCCCTTTAATACCAGGACGTAAACAGCAAATTCCTCGAATAATAAGGTCAACCCTACAGCCCTCTTGTGAGGCTAAATAGAGGGCTTTAATAATGTCAGTATCTACTAAGGAGTTTGCTTTGAGAATGATGTGTCCTAACTCCCCATGTTTACGCTCTTTCTCAATGAGTCTAAGTATCCTTGGCTTAATTTGTTTAGGTGACATATAGAGTGTGTCTAGTTTGGTATGGGTTGAAAAACCTGTTAAAAAGTGAAAAAAGTGTGTGGCATCTGTTCCAAAAAGTTCTTTGCTTGTAAAGTATGACATGTCTGTATAGATTTTGGAAGTACTAGGATTGTAGTTTCCTGTGGCTAAATGGACATAACTTTTGAGCTTGTTTCCCTCTCTTTTGATGACTTGTGCGATTTTGGCATGGACTTTAAGCCCAGGGATGCCATAGACCACATGTGCGCCTGCATCTTCTAAGGCTCTTGCCCATCTGAGGTTGTTCTCTTCATCAAAACGTGCTTTGAGTTCTACAAGTACCATCACTTGTTTCCCATCACGTACCGCGTCTATAAGGGCTTTAACAATAGGAGATTTTTGCCCAGCACGGTAGAGTGTCATGCGTATGGCAATGGTGTCACTGTCGGCTGCTGCTTGTTTAATAAACTGTACTACGGGTTCAAAACTATCAAAAGGGTGATAGAGCAGTACATCTTGTTTATCAATGGCATCAAAAATATTTTCCGTATTTAGTGGAGGAAGTATTTTTGGGTTAAATGTAGGTAAGACCAGATGAGAGAGTGCTTTATCTCCTACAATTTGCCAAAGTCCTCCAAGGTTAAGAGGGAGGTTTTTGTAGGTATAGATATCTTTATCGTCTAAATCTAAATTAGAGAGTAGAAACTTTGTAAGTTTTTTATCGGCACCTTTTAAAAGCTCAAGACGAATGAGTGAGCCTTTATTTCTTGAGCGTAACCCCTCTTGTAAAATTTCTAAAAAGTCATCGGCCTCTTCTTCTTCTATTTCAATATCGGCATTACGTGTGACTCTAAATGGTGTAGATGCAACATGCTTAAAGCCGGGAAAAAGCTCTGAGGCAAAGTGTTCTACTACGGACTCTATGGGAATAAAAGTTTGCTCTATTTGTAAAAAACGTGGCAAAATACGTGGAATACGGATGAGTCCATGTTTAATGTTTTTAGAGTCATCTTTCAGCGTCATGGCTAAACCAAAGCTGAGGTTATTAAGATGTGGAAATGGATGGGTTGCATCTACAGCAATAGGGATGATGACAGGGTAAATTTCGTTAAAAAACATCTTTTTTACGGTGGTTTTTTCTAACTCATTGAGCGTGTCATAAGTTTTGACATGGACATTGTTATCATGGAGTTCAGAGATAATAGAGGTGTAGCAAGACTCAACGACTTGATGCTCTTTGTGTAGATAGTCATGAATCTGTTCTAGCTGCTCTTTAGGGGTGAGTTTATCTGCACCAGTCTCCTGCACACGGGCTTTAAAAAGTGCTTTTAGCCCTGCTACACGAATCATGTAAAACTCATCTAAGTTTGTACCATAAATGGCAAGAAATTTAAGACGTTCCAATGAAGGAAGTTTTTCATCGAGTGCCTGAGCTAAAACACGAGAGTTAAACTGTAACCAGCTTACTTCACGGTTAAAAAAGAGTTGAGAAGAGTTTAAGTCAGCGTTCATCATACCTGCCTATGTCAAAGATTTAACGTATTATAGCAAAAAGCTACAATTTTTTGATTTTGGCTATTTCATCTCTAAGACGTGCTGCCTCTTCAAAGTCTAGCTGTTTTGCTGCTGCGAGCATTTTGGCTTTGAGCTCTTTGATGAGTTGTTGGCGTTGTGCTTTTGGCATCTTGTCAAGTTTGCTCTGTTTGTTGTAGAGTTCTCCCGCATCTTCTACTTTAAGGTCAGTATCTAAGTCACGTAAAGTGGTTTTGGGTGTAATACCATGGGTTTTATTGTATTGCATCTGTTTTTCACGTCGTGCGTGTGTGGTGTCAATAGTGTATTTCATAGAATCAGTCACACGTTTTGCATACATCAATACCCGTCCATTGGCATTACGAGCAGCACGTCCAGCTGTTTGTACAAGGGCTGTCTTAGAGCGTAAAAAACCCTCTTTATCGGCATCTAAAATGGCAACCAAACTCACCTCAGGTAAATCTAACCCCTCTCTTAAGAGGTTAATCCCTATGAGTATGTCAAACTCCCCTAAACGCAAAGAGCGTATGGTTTGGTTACGCTCAATGGCGTCCATGTCCGAGTGCATATGGCGGCACTTTAACCCTAAGTCGTTGTAGTAGGTACTGAGCTCCTCTGCCATCTTTTTAGTAAGTACGGTAATGAGTACACGCTCTTTTCTTTCTATGACGGGTTTCATTCTATCATGTAAGTTCTCTACTTGGTAGGTAGAGTCTATCACCTCTATGGGAGGGTCAAGCAGTCCAGTAGGGCGTACCACCTGCTCTGCTACCACGCTAGAGAGCTCACGTTCAAGTTCGTTGGGGGTTGCTGAAACAAAGAGGTAGTGGGGGGCTTTGTTGATGTACTCATCAAACATTAATGGACGGTTGTCTAAGGCAGAAGGAAGTCTAAAACCGTGGTCAACCAGTACCTCCTTACGGCTTCTGTCCCCTGCGTACATCCCACGAAACTGTGGCAAACTTACATGTGATTCATCAACAATCACCAAGTAGTCATCATGCATCGCTTCAAAGTAGTCCATCATTGAGTAGGGGGTTTCACCAGGGGCTTTACCCGTAAGGTGACGTGAGTAGTTTTCTATCCCTTTACACATTCCTGTACTCTCTATCATCTCCAGATCAAACTCGGTTCTTTGTTTGAGACGGTTGTACTCTATCATTCTATCATTGGCCTGATAGTAGGATAAACGCTCATCAAGTTCCGTTTCAATGCTTTTAACAGCACGTGCAAGTTTCTCTTTGCTCACAATAAATTGATTGGCAGAGTAGATAATGGCTTCTTTGACCCCCTCTTGTTTTTCACCCGTTAGGGAGTTAAACTCATAGACGGCTTCTATCTCATCTCCAAAAAACTCTACACGCCATGCAAACTCTTCGGCATAGGCAGGGTAGATATCTATGACTTCACCATTGACCCTAAAGTCACCACGGTCAAAAAACTCATCGTTACGTTTGTAGCCCATATCGACCAGCCTTAAGAGCAACTCTTTTTGGTTGTACTCTTCTCCTACGGTAAGCTTTTGTACAATACTTTTGTAGTCCTCAGGACTCCCCAGCCCATAGTTGGCACTCACCGAAGCAATGACAATTACATCGTCATGGTGAAGTAGTGAAGCTGTGGTACTCAAACGCATACGCTCTAGCTCCTCATTGACTGAGGAGTCTTTTTCTATGAACAAATCTTGTCGTGGCAAGTAGGCTTCAGGCTGGTAGTAGTCGTAGTAGCTAATAAAATACTCCACATGGTTGTTGGGAAAAAAGGTTTTAAATTCAGAGTAGAGCTGTGCAGCTAGGGTTTTGTTGTGTGTCATGATGAGTGTAGGTTTTTTGGTACGCTCAATCACCTTTGCCATGGTGTAGGTTTTACCAGAACCTGTGACCCCTAGCAAGGTTTGGTACTGGTTTCCTGCTTCAATAGAATTTGCAAGTGCATCAATGGCAGTAGGTTGATCTCCCGAGGGCTGATAAGGGCTGTTTACTGAGAAGTTTGACATATTGAAACCTTACATTAATGTATATTTTATAATATGCTCAAATAAATTGCATAAAATCGGCACTTTTAATTCTTAATTTTTAATTCTTTTGCTATTATATCACATCAAAGAAAATTATAAATAATGGAGTATACATCAAATGGAAGCACTACTAAAATTACAAGAAAGAATTACACAATGGAAAGAAGATCATGAAGCATTAAAAATGCAAAACAGTGACCTTAAAAGTCAACTAGCAGGTGTTGCAAGTGCGCATACTGAACAAGAAAAATTGGTAGTTGACCTTAGAAAAGACCTAGAGCAATGTACGGCACTAGAAAGAGAAGTATCAGAACTTAAAAAAGAGCTACTTGAAAAAGATGCAGAGATTGAAAAAATTATTACACAAGTTGAATCTTTACTAGCATAACGCAAACAGACATTCAAGATTAAAGGAGATAAAATGAAAGATATTGCACTCACAGTTTCTGGTAAACGTTATGAAATTAATCTTGAAGATGACTTTGCAGATTTTGTCAATAAAAATTTGCAAGAATCAGGCATCAACCTTCATACTGACAATACCCCAGATAAACTCTTAAAAGCCTACCTCAAACTAGCAAAACAGACCAATGCCTATGAAGATGAAGTAGAACTACTCATTAAAACTTTCGATAATTTTTAAAATAAGGGTTATTTTAATTGTTCTTGAAGCTATAAATATGTTATAATGTTAATAGATCAGTTATTGAACTGATACTTAAATTTAACAGGAGTTAATCATGACAAACACAAACATGAGACGCGGGTTCACAATGATCGAATTAATTTTCGTTATCGTAATTATCGGTATTTTAGCAGCAGTTGCTATTCCTAAATTGGCAGCAACAAGAAGTGATGCAGAAGGTGCAAAAATTGCAAATAACCTTGCAACATGTATCAATGAAGCAGGTGGAGCTTACTTAAAAGATGGTAACTTCTCAAAAGTAACATCAGATGCAGCAGCAGATTTCACAGATACTAACATTAATACAGTAGCTTGTCTTTCAGTTACAACATGTTTTGACTTGAATGGTACTGCTTCTCTAGGAACAATGAGTGTTGCAGATAGCAGTGATAATAGTAAAACATGTGATGAAGCACAAAACCTTGCATCTAAAAACAGTATGTCGGGAACAACTCACCAATTTTAATCGCTAATATTTTAGCCATTTACTCTCCAATAATTTCTTATTGGGGAGATTTTTCTTCTCTTTACTCTCCTCTTGACATTTTTTGACAAAAATTCGTTATACTTCTTTTAGATTATTTTTAGGGAGATATATAATGAGACATGCATTTACTATGATTGAACTTATTTTTGTTATTGTGATTATTGGAATTTTAGCAAGTGTGGCACTGCCAAAACTTGCAGCAACACGAAGTGATGCCCAAGGTGCAACAATAGTACACAATTTAACAACCTGTATTAATGATGCGGGGAATGAATATATGATGGAACACTCTTTTCACCACTTTACACAAGATGATAATATCACCAGTAGTTGTCGGGTAGCTAAGAAATGTTTTTCTTTTACTGAAAATGATAATAATGGTACATTACAAGTAGATAACCTTAGTAGTACAAAAAAAGAGTGTATTGAAGCACAACGCATTGCCAATAAAAATATTTTAGCAACAACGCATAGTATTAATTTTTAAGTAACTTAAGTTTAGGTACTATATGATAGACTATTCATACTAAAGGAAGAAATATGATAAAAAATAGAAAAGCATTTACTATGTTAGAGTTAGTGTTTGTAATTGTGGTCATCGGAATACTCTCTGCAATCGCAATACCAAAGTTTGCACTTACACGTAATGATGCAGTAATTACAAAAGCCAAAACTACTATTGCTACGGTGCGTAGTGCTATTTCTACAACAAGACAAAAAAATATTTTACAAGGTATTTTTGATGATTTAAATAAAACCACTATAGGTAATGAATTTACACATATGTTAGAATATAATGTTACAAGTTGTAATGTAGACGGTTGTAATGGCTGGGAAACGGGTGGTAGTGAAACGGCACCAACCTATACATTTAACGGACCTACTGGCGATGTAGTTTATACCTATCAAAATAAAAAATTAGAGTGTACATCTGGACTGTGTGCAGAATATGGTAATTAATATATTCGCTTTTGGGTATTAAAAACTATTACTACAAAGTAGCATTACTACGCTCGAGTGCACCAGAGTTGACCTATGTTTTTTCTAGGGAGATTTTGGTAGGGAGTGTGGTGTGGGTACCTCTTAAAACTTCTAAAAAAGAAGCGGTTGTTTTGGCTTGTGTTGAACAGCCAGAGTTTGAAACACAAGAGATTGTCTCTGTGGAGGAAAAATCTTTTAGCCGTGCTCAAATGCAACTTGCAAAATTTATATCGGAATACTACTTCTCCTCTTTTTCTGAGGCAATTTCTCTCTTTTTGCCATTTTGTAGGTCGGGGTGTCTCTACCCCGATAATAATAGAGATACATTGAATAAACCAAATAAAAATAGGGGGATAGAGATACCCCGACCTAGCTTATCTTCCTCTCAGCAAAAAGCGTATGCACAAATTTTACAAAAAGAGAAATCTCTACTTTTTGGGGTGACAGGGTCAGGGAAAACGGAAATTTTTATCTGTTTGATGGCAGAGATGTTAAAAGAGGGTAAAAGTTCTATTTTTTTAATGCCAGAAATTTCGCTTACTCCACAAATGGAAAAACGTCTAAAAGTCTATTTTGAGGGACGTGTGGCAATGTGGCACTCCAAATTAACCAAAAAGAAAAAAGAGAGCATCTTAAAAGAGATAGAAGAGGGAAAAATTTGCATTGTAGCAGGAGCTAGGTCGGCTCTTTTTGTGCCATTGAAAAATGTAGGGCTTATAGTGGTCGATGAAGAGCATGATGACTCCTACAAAGCGATGACTCGTCCCCGTTACCATGCACGTGATGTGGCGGTACTAATGGGTGCAAAGTTAGGGGCAAAGGTACTTTTAGCTTCTGCTACGCCTTCTATGGCATCGTATGCTAAATATGATGTGGTAAAGCTAGACAAACCCTATGTTGAGAGTAAGAAACACTATACTTTTTTAGCAGGTGACAGTATAAACCATACCATTTTAAATGCTTTACACCGCCATTATAAAGAGCAAAATCAGTCTTTACTTTTTTTACCCACACGAGGAAATTTTAAGTACCTCTATTGTGAAGGGTGCGGTAAGACCCATTTATGCCCTTACTGTTCGGTAGGAATGGCACTACATCGTAAGTTTAAACACCTTAAGTGTCACTACTGTAACTTTACCCAAGCCATTGTAGATAGGTGTACTTACTGTGGGTATGCACCCCTTAAAAATGACCGTATGGGAACGGTAGAAGCCATTGAGGTGATAGAAGAGGCCATTGATGGCATTGTAGTAGAGCAGTTTGACAAAGATAGCATTACAACAACTAAGAGACTCAAAGAGGCGCTGCATCGTTTTGAGACCAAGCAGAGCCACATTTTGTTAGGAACACAAATGCTCTCAAAAGGGCATGACTATGCCAACATTACGCTTAGTGTCATTATGGGCTTAGATTATATTTTGGGATTGGCTGACTATAGAGCTAGAGAGAGAGCGATGAGTTTGCTTTTTCAAATTGCAGGACGAAGTGGGCGAGCCAAAGAGGCTGAAGTGCTTGTTCAGACGGGAGATCCAGAATTTTTTCAAAATTATTTAGATGATTATGAAACCTTTATCAAGGATGAATTGGCATTTTTAGAGATGGCAGAGTACCCTCCATTTGTGAGTTTGGCACGTATTCTTATTTCCCATAAAGAGGAGGCAAAAGCGGCTAAAATTACCTTAGATACCGTGACCAAACTTAAAGCCTTTGACACGGTTGAGATTGTGGGTTCTGGTAAAGCACCCGTTGAACGCATTGCCAATAAATATAGGTTTACTATTTTACTAAGAAGTAAAAAACGTCTCCCCTTACTTAAAGCACTGCATGCCGTAGATTGTCGTGCGATAGAGATAGATATGGATCCTGTGGAGTTTTCATAGGGTGCGTTAAATAATTTTCGCTAAAATAAGACAATTACTCATAAGGCAAACCATTGAAAGCAAGATACCCAACCAAAAAGATTTATGTAGGTGATGTCGCAGTAGGGGGTGATGCCCCTATCTCTGTACAGTCAATGACCTATACCGATACTCACAATGTGCCTGCAACGGTAGATCAGATTAACCGTTTACATTTTGCGGGTGCCGATATGGTACGTGTAGCCGTACCTCAAATGGAAGATGCTTTGGCACTTCAAGCGATAAAAGAACAAATCTCTCTTCCTTTGATTGCTGATATCCATTTTAACTATAAATTAGCCCTTGAAGCAGCAAAGTGGGTGGATTGTATTCGTTTTAATCCGGGGAACATAGGAGAAAAAGGACGCATTAAAGAGATAGTCAAAGCGTGCCAAGAGAGAAACTTACCCATACGTATTGGGGTCAATGCAGGAAGTTTAGAAAAAGAGTTTGAAGACCGTTATGGAGCAACTGCTGAGGGTATGGTTGCAAGTGCGGAGTACAATATTAAATTTTTAGAAGATTTAGGTTTTACCGACATTAAAGTCTCTCTGAAGGCTTCTGATGTGGAGAGAACAGTCGATGCTTACCGTATGTTGCGTCCAAAAAATCCTTACCCTTTTCATCTGGGAGTGACAGAAGCCGGAACAATCTTTCATGCCACAGTAAAGTCTGCCATAGGTTTAGGGGCATTGTTACTTGATGGTATTGGTGATACGATGCGTATCTCTATTACCGGAGAGCTAGAGGAGGAGATAAAAGTAGGGCGTGCCATACTCAAAGACTCAGGACGTGTCAAAGAGGGGCTTAACATTATCTCTTGTCCTACCTGTGGACGTATAGAAGCAGACTTAGTCAGTGCAGTAGCAGAGGTGGAAAGACGTACAGCGCACATTAAAACCCCTATGGATGTTTCGGTTATGGGGTGTGTGGTCAATGCCATTGGTGAAGCCAAGCATGCCGATGTTGCTATAGCCTATGGTAAAGGTTCTGGACTGGTTATGGTTAAAGGAGAGTTGGTGGCAAAACTTCCTGAAGCAGAGTTGGTAGATAGATTTGTAGCAGAAGTAGAGAAGTTTGCCAAGGAGCAAAAATAATGGAAAACATGTATAACCTAAACATAGAAAGAGCGGTACTCTCTGCTATTATTTTTGACCCGCAAACCTATGAAGAGATAGCCGCAAAACTTCATGCACATGATTTCTATCTACCCTTTCATCAGCATATCTTTACTGCTATGGAAGAGCTTACACGTACTGAAAAACCTATAGATGAAGAGTTTTTACGTTCTAAACTTCAAACCATGGGTAAATTTGATGAAGTGGCGATGCTTGAACTACTTTCTGCTAACCCCATCTCTAACACAGTTGCATATTTGGCGGAAATCAAAGCGAAGTCTAGTAAGCGTGCGTTAGCAACCTTAGCAACAGAGATTAGAAAAGTAACCATTGAAGATGACCTCCCTGCAGATGAAGTGATGAATTTAGTAGAGAAGAAACTCTATGAGATTACCCAAAACTCTACCTCTAATGACTTTAGAGAGTCTAAAGAGATTACGTTAGCAATGATGGATGAGATAGAGCGTTTGAAAGCTCTAGGAAACTCTAAACTTATTGGTACAGATACAGGGTTTAAGAACCTTAATGATAGAACTTCTGGTTTTGGTAAAGGGGATTTGGTTATCATCGCAGCACGTCCAGCGATGGGGAAAACCGCACTGGTACTTAACATGGCACTCAAAGCCATAGAGCGTAATGAAGGGGTAGCTTTTTTCTCGCTAGAGATGCCAGCTGAACAGCTCATGCTTAGATTACTTTCTGCTAAGACATCTATTCCTCTTCAGGCATTGAGGGTGGGGGATTTGCGTGATGAGCAGTGGTCACAACTCTCTGCAGCGACAGAGGAGTTGGCACATAAAAAACTTTTTGTGGACGATGGGGGGTATGCGACCATTCACCATGTACGCTCTAAGTTACGTAAGCTCAAAACACAACATCCTGAGATTTCTGTAGCGATTATTGACTACTTGCAGTTGATGAGTGGTGAAGGAAAAGAGGGAAGACAACAAGAGGTTTCTGAAATTTCTCGTGGATTAAAACAACTTGCAAGAGAGCTTCAAATACCTATTGTGGCACTTTCTCAGCTTAACCGTGGGGTAGAGAGCAGAGACAACAAGCGTCCGATGCTCTCTGATTTACGTGAGTCTGGAGCCATTGAGCAAGATGCCGATATTATTTTGTTTGTCTACCGTGATGATGTCTATCGTGAAGCGATGGAAAAAGAGAAAGAGATGAAAGCAAAAGCAGAAGGAAAAGAGTACACTTCAGAGTTTAGGAAAAAGTCTGAAGAGGATGCAGAGATTATCATAGGAAAGCAGAGAAATGGACCTACGGGTACGGTTGAACTTGTGTTTCAAAAGAACTTTACACGCTTTGTAGATAAAACAACCTCTCCTGCGTTTGAAGTGGTCTATGAAGATGGCGATATTCCGATGCAAGAAGCAAATATTGATGTAGGTGGTGTGGAGATGCCAGCTATCTAAGCGTAAACTCAAGGGGGGGTAGTTTTTGGAAAAACCAGATTTGTTCTCTACTCAAAAAGAGTTTATGCTTTTTACTTTACTGTGTTTACTTCTCATAGGGCTACACCTTGGGGTCGAATATAGAGCCTATAGAGACTTTATTGACAAACCCTTTTACTACACGGAAGTAGAAGTACTCAACGCATACAGTAAGCGTAAAAATCATCAAAGTTATCAAGTCTTAAAAGTCCATTCAGCCAAAGGGCGTACTTTTTATACCACTACACATCAGCGTACGTTACTGCAACATCAAACACTACGTTTGCAACTCTTCCCCGATGCAAAAATAGGTTTTTTAGACTACCTTGGTACATTTTATGTCAAGAGTAAAATGAAAGCACACTACCCAAAAGAAGAGGGTAAGAGAGAGAAACTACGCTCTTTTGTATCACAACAACATAGCACCCCAGCACTTCAAAGTTTTTATGGGGCCATTTTTTTTGCTACTCCTTTGCTTCAAAGTGTGCGTCAAAAAATCTCTCTTTTGGGTGTGAGCCATTTGGTAGCACTAAGTGGCTTTCATTTGGGTATTTTGTGGGGTTTAGTGTATGGGGTACTACTTTTACTCTACAGACCCTTTCAGCAACGCTATTTCCCCTACAGACATGCCCTTTTTGATGTGGGCTTAGTAGTCATACTCTTGTTGGGAGTCTACGTGTGGTTTGTGGGTTCTCCACCTTCACTCTTACGCTCCTATGCGATGATGTTGCTAGGGTGGATAGTGCTTCTTGTAGGCGTAAAGCTTTTGAGCTTTGCTTTTTTGAGTATGGTAGGGCTACTTTTACTTGTGCTCTTTCCCTCTTTGTTGGTATCGCTCTCTTTTTGGTTTTCTATGGCGGGGGTTTTTTATATTTTTCTACTCTTACGTTACTTTCAATCGCAACATAGTTGGCTTATAAGTTTACTTGTACTGCCTTTGGGTATTTTTGTGTTGATGCTTCCTGTGGTACATGGGGTCTTTGGTGTGACGAGTCCTTTTCAGTTGTTTTCGCCCTTGTTGTCCCTACTTTTTATTCTCTTCTACCCTTTTGAGATGTTGCTTCATCTTTTAGGGTGGGGTGGGCTTTTAGATGGTTGGCTTTTGTGGCTATTTGCTTTGCCAAAAGAGGGTGTGGTCTCTCTTTTGTCCCCGTGGATGGTTGTGGTGTATGTAGGGTTGTCGTTAGGGGCAATTTGGAAAAAGAGCCTCTTTTATCTTTTGTGTGGGGTAGCGTTAGCTTATGCTCTCTATCTCTTCATCTTTGTTTAGTAGGTCACAAAACTTTAAGCCATGAATAAAAATAGCCCAAGAGATATAAATCCATAAAAAGAAAAACAGAAGTGTAGAGATGCTTCCATAGATGCTCGCATAGGTTTTGTTGTGTACCACATAAAAGATAAATGCACTCTTCCCCAAATACCAAATAAGTGAAGCAATAAAAGAGCTAAGTGCTGCGGCAGAAGGCTCTATGTGGGTATTGGCAGAGAGTTGATAGGCAAGATAGAACATCATCCAGACAATGAGATAAGGCAAGAAAGTGTAGAGGTGTATCATGGAGGTGATGCTATTTTTGTCAAGGTAGAGCTGTATAAGGTTACTTACATAAAATGAGGTACCAAGAAGAAAAGGAACCAAAACCAGTAGTAAGCTATAGGTCTTTAGGGCATGAAAAAAGCTACGGCAAGGCGCATCAAAGATATCGTTTACAATATAGTCATAGTTTTTAAAAAACATAAAGACAGCAAAGAGGACATAGACGGTGCCTAAGAGTCCTAATTTCCCAGTACTCTCAATAAAGGTATTGATATAGGACATAACAACTTTGGAGTCTGTAGGCATGAGGTTATTGAAAATAAGGGCTTCTATGTTGTGTCGTACGCTCTCAAAGAGAGGTAGTGAGGTAAAGATAGCGAGTGTAATAACCAAAAGAGGAATGAGTGAGAAGAGGGTACTCCAACTTAGACTTGAGGCGTAGTGCCCCAGTTTGTTATCTAGTAGATCTTTAAAGAAGTCACGTAGAAAAAGGTAGTAGTTTTTTACAATGACTCTAAGTCGGGTATTTCTTCTCATGTCTTAACTAGGGAGTCCCATCTTTCCTGGGTTCAAGATGTTGTTTGGATCAAATGCTTTTTTAATCTCTCTAAAGAGCTTGAGTTCCATCTCATTAAAGGCAATGCCCATAAAAGGGGCTTTAGATGTTCCTATGCCGTGTTCTCCTGAGAGGGTACCACCCATCTCAACAACCATTTGAAAGATCTCTTCTATGGCTTGGTGTCCTTTGTGAAGCTCTGTTTCGCTACTTCCATCTACCATGACATTGACGTGAATGTTTCCATCGCCTGCGTGTCCAAAACAAGGGACTTTAAAGTTGTACTTCTCTCCAATGGCGTAGATGTTTTTTAGGGCTTCTGGTAACATGGAACGAGGCACTGAAATGTCTTCATTGAGTTTTTTACTTCCAAAAATGGTAATAGAAGGAGAGGCATTACGTCGTGCTACCCAGAGTTCATTACGGTGGGCATCGTCCTTGGCTACAATGAAAGATTGGGCATTGTTCTCTTTAAACGAGGCTTCAAGGGTGGCAAGCTGAAATGCTACCTCCTCTTCTACATTGCCGTCAACATCTCCAATAAGCAGTGCTCCAGCATCGGCAGGGAGGTCAATGCCCAATTTCTCTTTAAGTGCTTGTACTACAAGGGCATCCATAAACTCCATGGCGACTGGGTTTGCTCCAGAGGCTAAAGACTTAAAGACAGCATTCATCGCGTCATCTACGGAAGGGAAAATCCCCATATAGCCTTTGGTAAAACGTGGCTTTGGAATAAGCTTAAGCGTAATCTCTGTAAGGACGGCAAGCGTTCCCTCTGAAGCAATAAGAATCCCCGCGGTGTTGTAGCCTGCTACATCTTTAATGGTACGTTTACCTGCTCGGATAATTTCTCCGTTGGCACGAACAGCACGCAGTGCCATAACGTAGTCTTTGGTAATACCATACTTTGCAGCTCTCATACCACCAGCATTTTCACTTACGTTTCCGCCTAGTGTTGAGTACTCTTCACTTGCAGGGTCTGGTGGATAGAAGAGTCCTACTTCTTGTACCGCTTTTTGTAAATCCATGTTTATGACACCAGGTTGGACAACTGCTACCATATTTTGCATATCAATCTCTAAGATTTTGTTCATGTGTTTTTCCATCGCAAGGGTAATGCCCCCATTGGTAGGTAGTGCGCCACCTGTAAAACCAGAACCAGCCCCACGAGGGGTAATGACTATATTGTGCGCATTACAGTAGCTCAAAATCTTGCTTACGTCCTCTTCATGTCGTGGAAAGACAACGGCTTCTGGCTCAAAACGTGTACGTGTCGCATCGTAAGAGTAGGCGATGAGATGGGCTTTGTCTGAGTAGACATTCTCTTTACCTACAATGGCTTCAAAGTGGTGTATGTGGTTCTTGTCAAGCATTAAAATGCTCCTACAGTATCATAATACGTGCCTTTATCATCACTTCCAAACCAGCCAGAGTCTAGTTTCTCAAAGTGCATATAGAAAGGGAATTGTCCTTTCTTTGGTAGGTGTTTCATCTTCTTTTCTGAAATGACTTTTCCAGAAAGTGGATCAAATAAAATGGCTTTATCTTTTTGAATGATATAGACAAGTCCTACTTGGTATTTTTTTGCAAAGGTAAAAAGGTTTTCTTTTGTAGGTACAGACTCTCCCTCATTAGAGAGAAAAAGTGCATAGAGATCGGGGTGAATCCACTTTTTACTATAGCTATTGACGGTTTTGGTGTAGGTCGCTGCATCAGGAGCAAGAAGTAGGACGTTGTTGTAAAGATAGCCTCCTATGACTTTATCGCCTTTGCTTACCTTGGTTTGAATGGTAGGTAGTTTGTCATGGTGTACAATATCTGAATCAATCAGAATAGTCTTAGCGTGCATATCGGTTTGTACCAAATAAGAGGTAATAGCACTAAGATCATCGGTATAGGTATGTATTACAGCAGCACTCATACCATTTTTAGGTAAGGCATGTTTGAGTGTAATGGTTTCTCCCTCTACTTTTGAAACAGAAGTATGGATGGTTTTAGGAAAAAACCCTGCTAAGAGTGGGTAAGAAAGTAGTGCGAGAAGTGCAATTTTAAACATAGCGATCCTTTGTATCTCTAAATAATTTATGCTTTGATTATACAAACAATATAGTAAAAGTTTATTGATGAATTGTGTGAAGATTTGAGATTAACATATTTGCGTTATAATTATGACCAATTTAGAAGGTCAAAGAGTAGAAATATGAGATATATACAAACAATAATAATAGCTATACTAATGATACAAGCAGTTGGTGCATCAACGCTTGTGGTGCAAACATGGAAAAAAGGTGAAACATTTTCTGAATACTTAAACACACAAGGAGTAGAGCGTAGTGTACTAAAGTCTATCTCTGAAGAAGATCTTAAATTTTTAACAGAAATACAAGGAAAGCAGAGATTTTACGAATTAAAAGACAAAGAGGGTAAGCTAGAACAAGTTTTAATTCCTATTGGTGAAGAGATGCAAGTACGCTTAGCAAAAGAGCATGGTAGTGAGCATTTTACGTTCGATATTATCCCTATTGCTTACAAACAAAAAGAGTATATGGCAACAGTGGTGATTGAGAGTAACCCTCATAGTGATGTGAAAAAAGCACTACACTATGAAGCGTTAGCCGATAGAGTGGGCTTACTTCTTAAAGATACTATCGATACACGCAAACTTAAAAAGGGTGACAAACTCTCTTTTCTCTACACACAAAAAACCAGAATGGGGCACCCCTACTACATGCCGCATTTGAAAATGGCGGTATTAGAATCGGGAGATAAACAGCAATTTATCTATGCCGATGAAGAGGGGTATGGGTACTTAAGCGATAAAAAATCCCAAGCCTATACAGTGATGGGAAAAAAGAGAGTAACCTATACACGTCAAGTGGCAGCCAAAGGAAAACGTTCTCGTTTTAGAATGCCCTTACGTCACATACGTATCACTTCTTCGTTTTCGTACCGACGTTGGCACCCTATTTTACACCGCTATAGACCTCACCATGGAACTGACTTTGGTGCAAGAAAAGGTACACCGCTTCTTGCAGTAAATGATGGAAAAGTGATCTTTTCAGGCTGGATGGGAGGCTATGGAAAAGTGGTCAAAATTCGCCATAGAGGGGGATATACCTCTCTTTATGCACATCAAAGTCGTATTCGTGTAAAACGTGGGCAACATGTGAAAAAAGGACAAATTATTGGCTATGTGGGAAGTACAGGAAAAAGTACGGGTCCACATTTGCACTTTGGTTTAACCAAAAATGGTAAGTGGGTCAATCCAATGAAAGTATTGGGAAAGAAGTCTGTTGGCGGAAGTATTTCCAAAAAATATACCAAATATAAAAATGTAAAAACAACCAAATATAAAAAAGTAAATATTAAAAATGCCAAACAAAACAAAGAGAAACTTTTAAACTATTTAAAATCACAAAATAAGCCTTTTATTTGGAGTGATTTTAACGAAAATAGCATAAAGGTGAATGATGCAAACTAAAATAGAAAATTTTAAACTCCAACCCCTAGAGAACCCACAATACATTCAAACCTTTTTTGCTACATTTGAACAAAATGGATGCAAGAGAGATTGGGAGATAGTAGATGCCCATGACTCTGTAGCCATACTTATTTACCATAAAAACAGAGATGCATTTGTCCTTGTAAAGCAGTTTCGTCCCTCTATTTATCTCAATAATAAAGAGGGCATGACCATAGAACTTTGTGCAGGTATTGTTGACAAAACGTGCTCTTTAGCCCAAATAGCAAAAGAGGAGATAGAAGAGGAGTGTGGCTATAGTGTACCACTTGAAAAAATAGAGCGAGTAAGTGCGTTTCATACTTCTGTAGGGTTTGCTGGAGCCAAGCAGACATTGTACTATGCTGAGGTAGATGAGCGTATGAAAATTAGTGAAGGTGGGGGCATAGATGATGAACAGATTGAAGTCATCTATTTGCCTACCCATGAGGCAGATAGATTTCTATTTGATGAGTCTATTGCAAAGACTCCAGGACTAATGTTTGCTTTTATGTGGTGGTTTAAAAACAAACAAAAAGAGGGTTAATCCTCTTTAGCTTGGGTGTAGGCTGCGTAGTAGGTGCTTCCATCTGCAAAACTGTTAACTGTAAGTTTTGAAAAACGCTCTAAGTAGTCCCAAAATTCTTGAATGAGTGTAAACTCTACATGTTGTGCTTTGTCTGCAAGTGCTTCTCTCATGGTACCCAACCACTCAATACGTGACTTCTCACTAATAGAAAAATCATCATGTAGACGTATCATAAACTCATTGAGTTCCATACCTCTTGACTCATCTTCATAGACCTTTGGTCCTCCACAGATTTGTACAAAGAATTTGGTATTTTTTACTTTAACCTCTTCAAACTCTTCTTCATCTTGAGGAAAGAAGTGTGCAATGTCACTCTCATAGATTTTGTCATAAAAATCATACATAAGCGTTTTCATTCCCTCTTCTTGTCCAACTGCTTCATAAAATGCTGCAGGAGGATTTTTGAAGTGTACAGGTTTCCCTTTTTCTACCGGAGTAAGTGATAAGTCCATTATTTCTCTTTTTGTTGCCATAAGATACCCTTTTTATCATTATATGTAGAGATTATAGCGTGAGAATAAAAAATAGTGAAGTGTGTCATAAGTAAAATAGGTACTTTTAGATAAAAGTGCCTATTTGGTGTCACAAAAACGTTTTAAAATACATTCGTAGTTTTCAATACGTCTATCACGTAAGAAAGGCCAAATATCACGTACCTCTTTGGTTCTTTCGTGGCTAATGTTGGCATAGACAATGCGCTCTTCTTGGTGTTTTGCGTGAGCAAGCATCTCTCCTTGTGTGCCACATACAAAGCTGTTACCCCAAAAATGTGTACCAGAGAGTACGCCAGAAGGGTCATACTCTACACCCACACGGTTACAGCTAATAACAGGAATGGCATTGGCAATGGCGTGAGAGCGTTGTATGGTAATCCAGCTTTCAAGTTGTCTTTGTTTCTCCTCTTGGCTGTCTTCATCGAACCATCCAATGGCAGTAGGGTAGATGAGTATCTCTGCCCCTTTGAGCGTCATAATACGTGCGGCTTCTGGGTACCATTGATCCCAGCAGATAAGTACACCTAGTTTACCCACAGAAGTCTCAATGGGTTCAAAGCCCAAGTCCCCTGGGGTAAAGTAAAACTTCTCATAAAAACCGGGGTCATCAGGAATGTGCATTTTTCTATACTTTCCTGCCACGCTTCCATCGGTTTCAAATACCACTGCAGTGTTGTGGTAGAGTCCAGCAGTACGCTTTTCAAACAAAGAGGTAACTAACACAATGTTGTTGGCTTTTGCTACCTCTGCCCAGTAGGCAATGTCAGCTTCAAAACTGTCGGCATAACGAAAAAAAGAGGTCTCTTCACATTGGCAAAAATACTCTGTTTGGTGAAGCTCTTGTAGGACAATAAGCTTTGCTCCATTGGCTGAAGCCTCTTTAATGCGTTGGGTTGTTACGTTGCGTGTTTGCTCTTTGCTCTGGTGGTATTTTTGTTGTATAAGTGCTATTTTCATAAGAAGTAGTGTAACAAAAACTTACTTTTTATCTCTTTTTGTCTAGTTTTTTGGGATCATTCCAAATAGTAAATATATTCATTACTGGACATAAAACTTTGGTAAGCCTTAGTAGGCTACCTGCATTGTAGAGTAGTGTAGGCTACCCCTTTCTCTATGAGTTTAACAAAATTGATGGGGATAATCTTTTTGTTAGTAGAAAGAATTTTCTTAGTTTTAAAAGGTTGATTTTGTATGGAATGAGGTAAAATAATCAAGAAAAAATTTAAAATTTTGAAGTTTAGTTATTCCCTTAGTTTATATATCAACTATGATATAATCCTTTTCAAAAAAATCAATACTTTTAATGTCGAAATTCCAATATTTATACCAATATTAAAGACGCTCTAAAGTTTCAATAAGGATATTATATAGCTATGGCAAAACTCAAAACATCATTCTCTGGTCATGATAAGTTTGAATGTAAAATAGACTGGATAACCAAAGGATTAAAAGCTTATAGTAAAGACAACACAGTTTTATCTAATACTCAAGTAGAGAATGGCATTCAAAAACTAGGGCTTGGAATTAATATGATTAAATCTTTGTCTCATTGGATGAAAGTTTTAGGGTTAATTAATGATGGTTGTTTAACAGAGCTTGGTCAAACTATTTTAGAGAAAGACATCTATTTAGAAAATAGCAATACACTTTGGTTACTGCATTGGAACTTGGTTAAAAATCGTGAGAAAAGTACACTTGTAAATCTTTTTTTTAATCAATATTATCCACATAAATTTACTAAAAATGAGATAGTAGAAGACACACTTGTATGGTTAAAAGAGAATGAGATTAAACTCTCTCCCACAACTTTAAATTCAGATATGGATGTTTTGATACGACTTTATAGAGAAAATGATAGTGAGATGAGTATGAGTCTATTTTCTGATTTGAATATGATTACTTCACTATCCAATGGAAGTTACTCTTTGAATGTGGATGCAACGGCTGAATTATCTGATGAGGTATTTTTATATATCTTAGCAGATTTTATTGATATGAAATATAAAAATGAGGTAGAGAGTATCTCTATAGATGAGTTGGAGCGTGGTATTTTGAGTATTCAAAAAAGTTTATGTATGAGTGAAAATAGGTTATATGGAAAAATACATAAACTAAAAGAGTTAACCAATAATAAAATGTACTATTCAGAGGCTTCAGGGATACGGCAGATATATTTGAATGAATCATTAGATAAATTAGAATTTTTAAAACGAATATATGAGTAGAGGGAGTGGCTGTGTTTTACTATAAAGATGAAATTACTTTAAACAACAAATTTAATAAATCAACCAATATTATACATGATAAAGAGGATTGTGAACACTATATTATTACACAATCTACTAAAGATACGTTACAAACTTTTTTCAAGCTAGATTATCATAATTCTCTTGCTTTAATTGGTCCTTTTGGTTGTGGAAAGTCTTCACTGCTTCTTTACATCAATACACTTTTAGCTCAAAATGAAGAGAGTCAAAAGTGTATAGAGGCATTGGAAAAGAATAACAGAGGTTTATATGATGAGTATAAACTTTTTATAGATAAAAAATCATTTTTAAGAGTTAAAATAGTTGGTGAACACACTTCGTTTAAAAATAAATTTAGAGATGCTATTTTAGAAACTTCTTCATTGAAAAAGCTCTCTAAATATCTAAAAGAGAATGAAGAGTTTCAGATGAGTAAAGCTCTTGAACTTCTCAATAAAGATATAGAGAAGAGTAACTATAGTAATGTTCTATTTTCTGTGGATGAGTTTGGAAAGTTTATTGAGTATGGTTTAGAAGAGACCAACTCAAATGATATATTTGAGTTACAAACTTTAGCTGAGTATGTTAATAAACAGCAGAATTATAAGCTTATTATCTCTCTTCATAAAGCATTTGGAGAATACAACAGTAAGCTCTCTAGAGTGAGTTATAGCGATTGGGATAAGATTCAAGGGCGATTTGAGACGATTGTTTTTAAAGATGACTACTATGAGATGCTCAATATTTTTAAAGAGACCATTATTTTAGAAGATTCAAAAGTTGTTAAAGAGGCTCAGCAGGTAGTTCATAAGATTTGTGAAAACTCTATGTTGAAAGAGAGCGAAGAGAATAGAGAATTGTTTGAAAAAATTGTTCCCATACACCCTTTTTCAGCGATAGTTATATCAGAGATATTTACACGATATTTTCAAAATCAACGCTCTATATTCTCTTTTCTTTTTTCAACTGAACCTTTTGCTTTTCAAGCATTTATTTCAGAAAAAAGAGAGAAAGCCACGCTCTATTCACTAAGTGATTTATATCGTTATGTTGGCTATCTTTTAAAGGTTTATAATATCTTATTGCCTGATAGAGAGTTGTGGTATTTAGCAGAGCATAGGCTTAGAAACTATGGTGTTAATGATAAGCTTAAAATTGAGTTGATTCAGACCATTGCTCTGATTCATACGTTTAAATTGGCTAATGTTATCAAGACCAATAAAGAGTATTTGGTTTTATCTTTGATGGATAGATATTCAAAAGGTGAGATAGTTAAAGAGATAGAGGTTTTATCTAAAGAGGGGCTTTTGTTATTTCAAGAGAAGACCCAATCTTTCTCTTTAATAGAAGAATCAAATATTGATATTAACAAAGAGCTAGAAAAGAGACTCTCTCGAAACAGTAATTTAAATTTGGAAAAAGAGTTAAATAGATTTATTTTGAATAAAACGCTTGTTGCCAAGCGATATTTTTCTGAGTATGGTAGTAAAAAGTATTTTGAGAAGCTATATGTTGATAAGAGTGAGAAGTTATTTAATGAGCCGTATAGACTTTTTTTAAGCTCAAAAAAGAAAAATGAGTTGGTAGCATTAAGTAAAAAACAATCGAAATCACTGTTTATTCCTATCAGTAGCTTGTCAAAAATAGAAGAGTTGGTACAAAAAATAGAAGCTTTGTCTGATATAAAAGAGGAATTTAAATCTACGATAAGTATAGATACAAGAGAAATTCTTGACAATATGATAAGTGATTATAGTATAGGGTTAGAAAAATTTCTTAATGATGGTTCTATTAATGATACACTGATTTTTAATGGAAAAGAGTATCCATATAGCAATCAAAAGATACAACAGTTTATGAGTGATATTGTCGAAGAGACTTACCCTTATGCTCCTAAAATTAATAACTATACTTTTAACCATACGCTAGTAAGTAAGGGTACGAATACAACTCATGTTAAAAAGCTTTTTGAAGCGATGTTAGCCAATAGTGATAAAGAGTATCTAGGTATTGATAAATATCCAGCTCATAAGGCTCTTTACCTCTCTGTTATTGAACCAGCAGGGATTCATGTAGAAGTTAATGGAGAGTGGAAGCTTACTTCTCCTACAGGTTTAAACTTTGAAAAGGTTTGGGCTGAATTAGATAAACTTTTAGTCAAAAAAATAAACCTTGAAAAGGTGGTTGAAAAATTAGCCAAAGAGCCTTATGGTCTTAATGATGTAACAGCAATGTTTGTTATCTCTTTATATATTTTAGTTAATGAAGAGAAGATGCACATTATTAGTGATAACACCTATAAATATACATTGACCCTAGATTTACTTATGCACATGTGGAAAGCGACCAATAGGTATCAGTTACAACGCATAAAATTGAGTAGAGATGAGGCGAATCTTTTTAAAGCTTATGTTGAGATTACAACCGATTTGACAGAGTATAGTTATTCTAAAGATAAAGTTGTATCTATTATTAAAACATTACATACTAAGTTTACACTATTGCCTCATTTTGCTAAAAATACTCAAAAACTCTCAAAAGAGGCCGTTGCTCTGCGTAGTGCATTAATCTCTATGAAAGACCCAAAAGAGGCATTTTTCTCTATGTTTCCTAAAGCTTTAGGTTATGAGAGTATTGAAAATATATCCAATGATGAGTTTACGCAAAAATTTAAAAAATCATTTAATGAGATTGCTCTTGTCTATAAAAAAGAGATAGGGGAGTTAGAACAATTTATTTCAGAGATATTTCACTTTGAAAATAGCCTCTTTCCTTATGCCAATGGATTGGTTAATCTTTCTGAAAAACTCTCGGTTATAGATGGGCTAGATATGGAGATAAAAGCTCTGCTTAGAAGCTTTAATTTTTCAAATAATTTTCTTGAACTTATTGATAACATATCGGTTATTGTGATTCAAAAAAAGATAGAAGATTGTTATGATAATGATATTAATGTTTTAAAAGATAAGCTCAAAGTCATTGCCAATAAGGTTCTCTCTAAGTTGGAGTTAGCTGATGTGGTGACAGAGCAAAAAGATGTACGAAAAATCTCTTTGGCTTCACTTGATGAGAATTTAAATAGGGTTATCTCTATAGATAAAAGTAAATTAGATACAATAAATCAAAGAGCATTACAATTAAAAGAGATGATTCCTCGTGAATACAGCAATGATGAGAAGCTATTTTTGATTTCTCAATTATTAAATGAAGAGTTGAAAAATGAGTAAAGAACTACATGTCATATCTATTTCTGGGGGAAAAGATAGTGCAGCATTAGCTGTCTATCTTCAAGAGAAATACCCAAATAGAGAGTTTAAATATCTCTTCTTTGATACAGAAGAAGAGCTTCAAGATACTTATGACTACTTAAACAAAATAAAATCTACACTTGGTATTCAGATAGAGTACCGAAAACCTGAAAAATCTTTTAAAGAGTTACTGTTACAACATAATGGGTATTTGCCCTCTCCTATGGAGCGTTGGTGTACGCGAAAGATGAAGCTAGAGACTTTTTTAGGGACAATGCAAGAGTTTAAAGAGTATACGATTTATAACTATGTAGGTATTCGAGCTGATGAGAATAGGGAAGGTTTGATTCCCACCGAAGAGAATATTATTACGGTAATGCCTTTTAAAGAAGATGGAATAACACTCAATGATGTTAAAAGAATACTTCATGATGCGGGAATAGGTTTACCTGCTTATTATGAGGTAATTTATGATGAGAAGTATGATATAGAGTATTTTAGAAGTCGTTCGGGGTGTTACTTCTGTTTCTTTATGCGTCAAATAGAGTGGGTTTGGTTATGGGAAAAACACCCCGATGAGTACAAAAAAGCAATGGAGTTTGAAAAGTCTGGCTACACTTGGATAAAAGACATGCCTCTTAGTGAACTGATAAAACCTGATAATATTGACCGTATTAAAAAGTCTTATAAACGGATGGAAGAGCAACGAAAAAAACAGCCTATTAAAAATGGAACGATGATGGAAGAGATGGATTTTATCTCACAACATGATAAGATGTTGGATGAGGTTGAGAGGGATAAGCTTTGTGTTATGTGTACTTTGTAAAAAAGGATAATTTATGGGGAATTTAAAATTAATAAAACTTGGAGAAAGAAAAGAAAGAATAGATGGTAATGAAGCTATCTGTTATATTTGTGAAGGAAATTTAGAAAATTATGTAAAATCAATTCCTGATAGATATAGAGAGTATGATATTCAAAGGGGAATTATAAAAAATAATGTTTATTTGGAACGCTTGACTCAAACTATTTTAGAAAAAAAATATATACCATCAATTGTACTTGTTGCAGAAAATCCTTTAGAAAAAGATGATAACTATTTAATCATACAAGAATATAAAATTTTAGATGGTTTGCAACGAAGTTATAGGATAAAACTTATTTATAATGCTTTTCAATTATATCTTGATTATATTAACAGTAACTCAAAAGAAGAGATTGAAGAGAAAACAAAATTTAAACTTTCAAGAGAATTAAAAGAAAAATTAATAGAGAAAGAGACAAGCATATCTTATTTATGGTCTATTATTGAATTTTATAGAGATAAAGATAATATAGAAAGAGAACTTTTTAAAAATTTTGCTCAATGGTTTGAAGTTTGGGAAAATTTAGATAAAAATGAACAAATCAATAAAATGTTATTGCTTAATGCCGGTCATAAGTCTATGGATATGAAACATCAACTTGAACTGCTTTTTTTAAATATTATCACAGATACTTATTTGGAGAATTTTATTCGTTCAAGAGAAGTGAGTGCAACATATTTTTATAAACATAAAAATGTGGGAGATATACATTTAAGTCATATAATATCTGCTTTAATTGCATTTGATAAAGGTGAACCTATTTTATTAAATCAAAAGTTCCTACAAGAGTTACATGAAAATATTGATGTTGAATTAGAACAAGTTAAAGTTTTTTTCTTAGATAATAATTTAGAAATTTTTATAGATTTTTTTAAAAAGTTAGATGAGTTAATTAATAGGCAATATAATGAAACTGGTTTACAATGGATTGGAAGAGAATCAGTTTTAATTGGTATGTTTGCTTCTTTTGGAAAGTATTTTAAATCAAATTTCAATAATGATATAAATTCTTTAAAAGTTTGTTTTAATGAAATTTTAGAAAAATTAGAGGCTAATTTACAAGATTTTAAGATAGATGAGTTTAATGAAGCTAAAGAAAATGTCAATATAGCAAAAGTAAATATTGGGGATTTATTTAAATATTCAACATATTATTTCTTTTGTCAATTACTTATGAATAATAGAGAAAATAATAATTGGAAAATTATTTTTAAAATGTCTAAAAGTGAGATTAAAAATGAATGTAATTGAGGAGATAACTCAGAAAATAGATGAGTATTTTGCAGAGCAACCTAATAATATTCAAGATAAATTTGATGATATAGATAGTATTAAAGATGAGATAGATTTTAAAGTCTATCTTGGAAAAAAACTTATTGATTTAAATATAGAAGCTTTAGAGGAAGAAATTTCATTTAACTATATATCAAAAGAGGGATATGAATTATCTATTGATACAAATATAAAATTATCATATAAAAATAATCCTTTTTTAATTATTAATACAAATGATTTTAAATTAGAAAGATTTGATGATGAAGAAAATAGATATTATGCTTCTTTTTTACTTGCATTAAATCAAAATTGGGATAACTTAAATAAAGATAATCAATTTTGGTTTTTTATACCTAGTTGTACAATAGATGAAAGTAATTTGGAATCATTTATTCAATTTATATTGTTAATTAATGGAAAGTTTTTTCATAATCCTATAGAAACACAAAAAAATCAATTTCTTTCTAATGATATTAAAGATGTTTTAGATTGTAATATTAAAAGTTTTAATCAATATCAAGAAAGTTCTTATATTCTTAGTGAATATAATCACACTAAGGATATTTTACTTAAATATTTACTTCTATATCATATTATAGAAAATTTTATGTATAGAAGACCTATTGCAGAGATGGCGAATACTAGTTTTTCAATTAGAGATTTTAAAAGATTATATAAAAATATTGATACTAATGAAGTTGATACTTTATCTAAACTTTTTAAAGAGATTTCTACTAATGCATTTATAAATAATATTACATTGGAAGAATATATTAATAATTTAATAGAAGAATTGAAAAATCAAGGTTTTATTAATATTGCAAGTTTTATTAATATTTTAGGATTTGATTTTGCTAATCTAAAATATTTAGCAGGGCAAAAAAAATCTCATGAAGATTTTAGAAAATTTATTTATCAAATAAGAAATTCTATTGTTCATAATAAAGAAACAGAATTTCATATTACACATAATACATTTCAGAGTTTTCCTGACTTGAATCAGTTATTTGAAAAATTATTGCTTCCTGCTTTAGAAAATATTATTTATTTTCTGATTTTTAAAGAAAATTCGATTATTGATTATCCTAAAAATCATCTTTTATTATATGGGGAAGATGGTATTTCATAAAGTGAACAAAAAGGTAAGAAAATTATGCAACAAAAAAAAGAGTTCCTAAGATTACTATCAGCCTACGCACCAACCTCACAAAACAAAGCATCTTACGATGAACACGTTGCTAAGTTTTCCAAACGTTTAGGGGTTGATGAGATAAGAATAGACAATAACCTTTTAGAAAAACTATTTGGAAAGTTTATTTTAAACCCAAAGCCTATTATTATCTCTGGTTCGGCAGGAGATGGTAAAACGTATCTTCTACGTAAACTCTTTTCTGAAATGGGTGGAGAGAGTAAGCGTTGGAGTGATGACTATATTCCTACATTGGAATTTGATGGTAAGAGTATTACCTTTATTAAAGATTTTACTGAAATTGAAAAAGAGGATAAACTTAAAACGCTTATGAATCTTTATAAATCTATTTATGAGGGTTCTGATGAGCTTTATATTATTGCTTCTAATGATGGAATATTGACCGATACTCTTAGATATGCATTGCCCCAATATCCTCAATTTGAAAAATTACTAGATTTGATTGAAGAGAGTATTGATAATGCAGGTAACAATGATGAATTGATTTTATTGGATTTAAGTCAAACCTCCTCTTCTAAAAACTTTGAACTCTTACTTAAAGAGATACTTCTTGCGTGTGATAAGTATGAGAGCGACTGTCCTAGCTTACATGATGAGACAATATTTTGTCCTATTCATACCAATATAGAGATGTTGAAAAAAGAGCATATTCAAAAACAGCTTATCTCTATTGTGAGAAGTTGTGACCTAAACTACCAACACATTACACTGCGAAAGCTCTTTATGCTTATATCCAATATGATTTTGGGATATAAAGAGAAAAATAGAGTCTTTAATAGTTGTGCAAAAGGGATAGAGTATTTTAAAAATAGGCATAATAAGTCAGAGGCATCTTTTTATTATAATGTTTTTGGAGATAATTTACCAAAAAGCAAACAAGAACAGAGTCCATTTAAAGAGCTTAGAGAGTTACGAATTGGGTATGAAACAAGCAATTATATAGATGATTTTATTTTGTATGGAGATATTGAAAACCGAGAGCTTTATCATAAGGAGCTAGACAATATCTTTTTTAATTTTGAAACATTTTTTAAACAAAGAGAGAACTATTTAGAAAATGGAGATATGAAGGAAATTAAAGATTCTTTGGTTTTATTACGTAGACACCTTTTCTTTAACTATAACCATGAGATAAAATGGGGAAGCATTACCATTGATGCAAAAGATTTGATTGCGTATAAACATACTCATAAATTTTACGATAGTGTTATTTCTCCTTTACGTAATAAATCAAAGGTTTCAAATAGCATCGTTAAAGAGTTGGTTCTTGGATTAAATCGAGTTTTTTTAGGAGAGCTTTTAAGTAAAGATGGAAATACAAGACTGTTTGTTGCTACTTCGTTAACAGGGACACACTCAAAACTCTCTTCGGAAATTATTGAAGATATAGGGTTTAATAAAAGGAGTTCAAATCAAGGGGTAGAGTTAGAGCTTCTTAATGGATTTGATGATGAGTATTGTAAGATTATGCTCAATATTCGTTATAGTGGAGAGATAATTGCTTCACTTGAATTAGATTTACATATGTTTGAATTTTTACAGCGTATTTCAGATGGTATTTTACCTACAAGTTTTTCAGTGGAGTATTATGAGCGTGTATTAACTTTTAAATCACAAATTATTAATTACTTTTTGAAAAATAGAAATTCAGATGAGTCATTTTTTAAACTTTTTACTTTAAATGATAAAGAGGGAACATTACAGTTTAATGAAATCTTAGTAGAAGAGGGTGGTTATGTTAATGAGGGCTAATGAGTTAAAAAGTTATAAAATAAAAACACCATTTTTACAAGAGTTAATGTGGTTTCATCGAATTAAATCAGACCAAGATAAAGAGTTATTGGCATTAGAGTTTTTAAATGTTTGTACAAGTCATGCTTCAGAGGGAAAACTTTTTGATAAAGCTTTGAAAACTGTACGCTATAATAAAGCAATTCAAGTACGGAATATTTTATACAATTTTCCAGAGCTAGAGAGTATTGTTAAGTCTTCAAAAGAAGAATTTGAAAAATGGGAAGAGATAGAGCAGTCATTAAAAGATAAAATAGAGAGACCATTTGATTATGGATATTTAAAAGAGCGTTTTGCTTCGGTTGATATATTTTATCACTCTGTTTCACTTTTAAGAAATGCTTCATTGGGGATGGATAATTCACGACGCTGGACAAGTAGATTTCTTTTTCCTTTTTCATTTAAAACACTATTTGTAGATGTGAATAATAAAAAAGAGGGTTTTGATATAGATAGAAGATTTTTCTCTCGTGGTGGAGAGATACTCTACTTGATGATTAGTAGGGCTAAAAATAGTGATACCTTAAAAGAGTTAATGGTTAATGTCTTTCAAAATTCTGAAGAGAATTGTCGTTGGAATGATATTTATAAAGTTTTTGAAGGAAAAAATAAAGATATAGAGAGTGAAACAACTTTAGGCTTTTTGGGAGTTGAATCACATGAGGTATTTGATAAACTTGTAGATGATTTAATTATTCTATTTCGTTCAAACATTGCTCATAATGATTTCTTTTATTATTTCTCCTCTATTGCTTCTTTTTATATGGTTCACTATATTTTGACCATAGCACAAGAGCATCAAAATAGTACGCTATTAAAAGATGGTGCCAATAAAGTTATTTACCCTATAGAGCTATTAGCTCCAAAGAGTGACCATGTTCGACGAGCATCACGACAGATTTATAAGATAAATGAAGATTCTCCTATTGAAGCTTTAAAAATAGCTTTAACTGATTATTTTGTGACTTTAGAGGATATAACCGATAAAGATGTCTTGTTAAAGAAATTAAATGATGACCTTAACTATAGGAATGAAAAAGAAGATGATTATGAAGAGATAAATCTTTCTGAGATACAGAGTAGAGTGTGGCAAAAAATCTATTATAAGGTTAAAAATGAATTACTTCCTATTCATCGAGTTTTATTAAAAGGTGTAGGGTTAGCAAGTGTTAAAAAAACAAATAGTTACAGATATTTAGCAAGTGATGAATGGCTTAAAACTTTGGTTCTTATAAATGTAGATAGTCGTATGCCTTTTAATGATTTTGTTGATAAATTATATGAAGAGTATGGGTTTATTATTAGTAATAGACACTCTGTATTACTTAGTGATGCGTATGCAGAGAATGATTTTAAAAAGAATGAAAATAGACTGTTTGATAGGTTAAAGGCATTGGGGCTACTTGAAAATAAATCTGATGGATATGCGTATGTAATCAATAGATATGGGAGAGTAAAATAATGGATATTATTGCTGATTATTTGGTTAAAAAAATTCTTTTAGAGAGTCAAGTAGCTACTCCTGAAGATAGTGGAAAGTTTATACTAAGAAACTATCCCAAAGAGGTATTTGAGTCTATTATTATACATTTCTTAAACTATGAAAGTCAAAATATATTAATTTTGCTAGATGAACGATTAGAGATTGATAGCAAAGCTAGAAATATACTTCAAGTAAATCATGAAGTGATGGCTCAATATAGAAATGAAAATGTTCAATCTCCCTCTGTTGACCTTAATGCTATCTCTTATTTGGTATTTATTACAAATGAGACCATTGATACGCTAAATGATATTAGTACATTAACACCAGATGATTTAGAAAGAGATTTTTCTTTACTTGTCGATAATATTCAAAATAGTTTTTTAGATAATGATGTTAAAAAGACCATCAATAATATCTCTAAAGTTTTCCTTGAAAAATTAGATGGTGTAAATATATTTTCTTTGGAAAAATTTATTACTTCAACTATTTTTTATATGGAAAAAGAATCTTATCCTTTGGAAGAGGCACTTGGTTTGGCTTTAAATTCTTTAAATTCATTTCGATGTTGTAATGGTTTTAAATTTTTAGAAAAAAATAATAGTATCTCTGATATAAAGAAAATGGTTAAAACTTTTAAATCCATCTCTTTGGCTCTATCAAAAAGAGTAGGAAACAAAACAGTTTCAGTAGAAGATTTAACTGAAAAATATGAAGAGTGTAAAGATGAATTTGCTTTAGTTGATAGTAGTAAAATAGAGCTGATTCAACAGTTTATTAGAGCAGATTCTAGGGAGCTTTCAGCTAATAGGGAAAAGTTTAGTGAACTTGATTGGTATAATGATTATATCTACAGACTATTTGAAAAAAGTCGTTCTCGTACATCAAAGCCTTTAGGGGAAGAGACGGTTTTATTACTTGAAGAACGAGACAGTGACATATCTGATTTAGAAAAAGAGAATCTACGAGAATATGATAAGTTAAAAGCAAAAGAGAGGGAAAGTTTAAAGTCTATACTTGAACCAATTTATAAAAAATATAAGATAGCTATAGAAGATAATAAATCATTACGAAATAAATGGGATAAATTTTTATATCCATCTCAAACAAAATCTCATGACCTTATTTTAGGTTTACTAGAAACAATTAAAAAATTAAAAGCAGATAGTGATGAGGTAGTAACTGTTCAGGTTTCATTAAAACAGTCTCAATCAACAGCAATTATGAGAAATTATTCTCGAAATGCAATGAACTATCTACATAAACGTTACTCTATTTTAAATCGAATCTCTTCTAAAATAGAATTTGATTTTAAATTTATAAAAGATATAGAAGAGAAGTTAAAAGAGAAACAGACAACCGATGTCATTAGAAAGTATAAAAAAGGCTCTTTGTCCAAATCACTTAATGAATTGCACTTTATTGTAAAAGCCATTAATAATTCTGGAAAAGTTGTTGCTGAGAGAAAACTTCTTTGGAACTACAATGCATCTTCTATACTAAGTGGGTATAGAGAAGATATTGAAGCTATCCAAAAGCAATTAGAAAACAGATGTATTTATGCGAATGTTGTATATAGAGCTAGTAATTCAGAAAAAGGAGAAAAAAAATCTTTATCTCTTTGGGACTATTCATCACTTGCAAGTCGAGGGAAAAATGCTGGGTATCGTCTTTTCCCTATAAAGTGTGATACCAAAATATCAAGTAAAGGTATATTGAAATCTGCTAAAGAGTTATTTGATAAAGAACTGTTTTTAGAGTTTGATAAATTATTCCATAGCTACCTTGATGAATACTCTTGGTTGTTGAAACAGTTGGATATAGAAGAAAATTTAGAGAAAAAAGAGTTTGACTTTTCTCGTGTCGAAGAGCTTAGTAATACCTATAGTAAATTGTCTCTTTTTCTTTTTGAACATAGTAGTAGTGACCATATTAAAAGTCAAATTATTGAACCATTCCTATCTCTTGTTACTGTAAAGGTAGGTAATGAAAATGCAGTGATTATTCCATCTTATCACCCTTTACGGCTTATCTCTTATTTTGTTAAATTGAAGAATGGTTTTAAATTTATAGATAACTATATTTTAAATGATGATGTTAAAATGATTAAAGAGGATTTGTATTTTTCTGATATAGAGCAGAGTTTTAGTACCCCATATTACCCAGAAGTATTTAGAATTTTTGAAAATGAAGAGGATGAAGAGACACTGCTTCATATTTCTGAAATTTGTGAAGATTATACAGTATTAGAACCGATAAAAGTCTTTTTAGAGAGTGGACAGAGTACTGACCCAACCTCTCAAACTATTATTCTAACAAAAGTAATAGAGAACTATCTTTCATTAAATCAACACAAACAGAGTAGTTTAAAAATACTGCTTCATGCTGTAGATAACTATGAGTTTCCTGTTAAGTTTATGAAACGTTTACTGAGTTTGAATTTAACATCAGAAGATAGTAGTTTTGAAATTTATCTCAATGATATAGATGCTTCACATATTCGTGAGATGTATCGGGCGTTTTTAATTAGTCAAAATTCACAAGAGGCAGAAGAAGCACTAGAGTATAATGAGGTATCTTTCCTCTCTAATATTCGACTCAATGCCTTTGATCAAAGCTTTAAACAACTTGATAGTGTGAATGATAAATTTAATATTGCTTTTTTAAATGATTTTGTCTCTTCTAAATCAAAAATAGAGTTTAGAGAGCAAAAGCTAAAAGAGCAATATCCTTTATTTGAATATCATCCTATTATGTGGTCAAAGCGAAAATATATGACTCAAAATGAGAGTAGTGTGGGGAAATATTTGACTGCTCCTGCAAACAGTGAACTGACAAGCTCTTTTTATAATCTTTTGTATTTGACAATGAGTACACACAAAAAGGATTATAGAGATAAAATTCCTACACTTAGTGTTGATAGACGGCATACAACACTACATAATAATTTAGATGCAATCCATAAACGAACCGACTGGGTTGTAAACTTGGATTCTCTACTAGATAAAAAAATTTTAGAAGAGTTTGGGGCTAATGTTATTAAGTATCGTAAAGCTAGACATATTAATCGAAATCTTGTGGTTTCATCAAAAGCTAATACCATTCTATTAGAGAGTCATCTACGAAAGAAATTTCGTCATTTTAATATTCATGAAAATCTTATTGACACTGCTGTTCATAATATTATTAAATCAGCTAATGAGCTTTCAGGAGATATCCTTTTAAAAGCTATTGGAAAAGGGCATTTTGCCAATGAAATGTTGGGGCTTGTATTAACAAAAACACTGCTTCAAGGTTGTTCTGATTATGATAATATTTTGATATACATTGATGATTATGCTGATTGGTTTTTATCGAGTATTGATTCAGAAGAGAAACTATTATTGACACAAGAGAATGTTTTGGCAGATATTCTTTTGATTACACCTGTGTTTGTTGAAAATGAATTGACCACGGTTTATATAGATATTGTTGAAGCAAAATTCTGTAATGAAACAAATCGTGCAAAACATTCTAAAAAATCATTACAACAAACCAAAGAGTCATTTTTACAAATTAAGAAAGTTTTTGAAGAGGATAACTATGTTGATAAACCCTATTGGTTGGCAAAAATTTCTGATTTGATTGTTGAAACCCATCATAAATCTTTTGTAAATGGTTTAACCTCTGAAGATATTCGTAATAAAATACGTTTAGATAGCACTATTAATTATGTTGTAAGAGGCTTATCTTGTGTCTTTGTCTATGATTATGAAGATACAGTAGAGCAAGAGACAAATATGGATGGTTTATCTCAATATATTATTGGTTCAAAATCTATTGTTAAAATGATTGAATCTGTATCTGACTTTGATGTTTCTCTTTTAGAGGGATTAGCATTGCCTAAATATGAAGGAATGAAGCAAAAAGAGATAGTGGTTAAAAAAGAAGAAGTTGTTGAAAAAGTAGAAGAGAAAGAATCTGAGAAAACAAATATCATTCAAGAAGAGATTGAAAAAGAAAAATTAGAAGTTAGTGAAGTTTCTAAAGGGGTTCAAGCTGTTGTCATGCACCATAAACATAGAGCAAAAATCAAACAGCATCTTTTTACGCCAAATACATTACGTGTTTCATTAGAGCCTGAACTTGGGTGGAAACCTAAAATGTTTTATGATATGAGTAATGATTTCTTAACGGTAAAAGGATTAGAACTACTTAGAGTAGAGCCTGTAAAAGGAGCTTATGATTTGGTTTTTAAGCGAGAAGATAGAAAAGTTATTCATTATCAGGATTGTTTAGAAAATAGAGAACTTAGTGATGGTTTTGGAAATACAAAAATACTTATTGGACGTAATGAAGAGAATAATGGTATTGTTTATTATAATTTAGACAGTGAAGACCCTCATGCACTTATTGGAGGTATGACTAAAAGTGGAAAGAGTGTTTTACTCAATATCTTTATTATAGATTTGATTAGAACCAATAGTGTAGATGAATTGCAACTTATTTTAATTGACCCTAAACAGGTTGAGTTTACACGTTATAAAAATATTCCTTACTTAGATGAAGATGGTATTATTACCAATAAAGAGTTAGCCATAGAAAAGCTCAATATGGTAGTGGATGAGATGGAGAGACGCTATAAACTTTTTGCTGAACAGAGTGTTAATGAGATAAATAAATACAATAATAAAGTTGATATAAATTTACCAAGAATAGTTTTAATTTTTGATGAGTTTGCTGATTGGATGTTAGATGATGATTTTAAAAAGAGTGCAAGTAGTGCCGTTCAAAGCCTATCAGGAAAAGCAAGAGCAGCAGGAATCCATTTGATTGTAAGTACACAACGACCAGATAATACCGTTGTAGTTCCGATTCTAAGAGCCAATCTTGGTGCAAAGTTTGCCCTACGTGTCGATAGTGAAAAGAACTCAAATATTATTATAGATGAGGGAGGAGCTGAAAAACTTTTGGGCTATGGTCATATGATTGTTAAATTTGCAGGGCAAAAACAGTATGTTCAAAGTGGGTTTATATCGGATGAGTATATTGATGAGGTTTTGAGTAAATGATAATTTTCATACGCTTCTCCTAGTAGGCAATTTGCATTGTAGAGCAGTGTAGGCTGCCCCCTTGTTCTATGAGTTTAAGAGAGTTAATGGGAATCATCTCTTTGTCTGGAAAAAGGGTTTTAAAAATCTCATGGGCTACCTTGTCTGCTGGGTCATTGTAGGTAGGGTAGATGAGGGCGTCATTGGTAATGAGAAAGTTGGCATAGGTCGCTGGAAGGCGTTGCCCCTTTTTCACAATAGCTTTGGGCATAGGAAGTGCTACAAGTGTGTAGGGCTCATCTTGAGAGGTACGAAAAGTTTGGAGTTGTTGCTCCATTTTTTGAAGGCTCTCATAGTGTTCATCTTTAGGGTTGTCACACTTGACATAGGCAATGGTATTTTGGTTGACAAAACGTGCCAATGTGTCAATGTGACTGTCTGTGTCATCGCCTGCGAGGTAGCCATGGTCTAGCCACAACACCCGTCTAGTCCCAAGGGTACGTTGAAGCACAGCTTCAATGGCTTCTTTTGTGAGCCCACCGTTTCTGTTTGGGTTACAAAGACATTGTGAAGTGGTTAAAAGTGTCCCCTCTCCATCACTCTCAATGGAGCCTCCTTCTAGCACAAAATCAACACTTTCTAAGGGGCTAATGCCCATGTATCCTTTTTGGTGTAAATGTTGATTGACACGGTTGTCTAAATGGGCTTCAAACTTTCCACCCCAGCCATCGAACGTAAAGTCTAAAAGCTTTTTCTCTCCATTTTCATAGAGCGAGAGATAGCCATAGTCTCGTATCCATGTATCGTTGGTGGGTATCTCAATAAAGGTCATATTGCGTGTAGAGCAAAAGTGGGGTTTAATGGCTTCTTTATCTTTACAGACAATATAGACAGCCTCTCCATAGGCAATGGCTTGGGCAATGCGTATAAAGGGGTGAAGTGCCTCATTGAGTCCCTCTTCTGCCCAGTCTGTCTCTTCGTGAGGAAAGCTCATTAGGACACACTGTTGCTTCTCCCACTCTGCTGGGACTCTTTTAGTCAAGTTCACATCGCTCACTGGTATGCCCCTCTTTGTTCTGTTTAATGCTTTTTCCCAACTCTTTTACGAGAAACCCTATAAAAATGAGTGTAAGCCCCATACCTACAACTTTTATTGTGCTAAACCAATCCATTGACTCCGTCCACTTTTAAGATTTTTAACTATAATACCACTATGGCAACTATTAAAATATATAAAGAAAATTTCTATCATAATCTTAACCAAATCACGCTTCAAACTGGCTCAGTAGAAAAGGTAGCCATTGTACTCAAAGACAATGCCTACGGACATGGGCTAGAACTCATGGCAACCTTGGCAGCAGAGTATGGCATCAGACAAGCAGTGGTACGTAACCGTAAAGAGGCACAAGAGATTGCTTCGTTGTTTGAACATATTCTTATCTTGGGAGATGTGGCACAAAATGATGCTACTTTTAGCTACGCTTTAAACTCTTTAGCCGACATTGAAGTGGCACAAAAGGGAGCCAAAGTAGAACTCAAAGTCGATACAGGTATGCACCGTAACGGCATTGCTATGAGTGAGATAGAAGAGGCACTTAAACGCATTGAAGCACAAGGGTTAACACTTATGGGAGTGATGACTCACTACCGTAGTGCCGATGTTTTAAGCTCAGAGTTTTTTTGGCAACAAAAGCAGTTTGAGGTGGTAAAAAAAACAGTGAAGGCACAAGGCTTTGAAGATGTACGTTTTCACTCCCACAACTCAGCGTCCATCTTACGTACCAAGCATTTTAGTGAAGAGCTAGTACGTGTAGGCATAGGGGCGTATGGGTATAATGAGCTTCCAGAGATTTTTGACGCACCAACGCTTAAACCTGTGCTTTCATTCCATGCCAAACGCATCGCTACACGTACCTTAGCCAAAGGGCAAAGGGTAGGGTATGGGGGTGATTTTGAAGCCCCTAAAACAATGGTGGTCTCTACCTATGACGTAGGGTATGGCGATGGATTGATGCGAGGTAACTACACCCATACCCCTCTACTTACAGCCCAAAACCTTCCACTCCTTGGGCGTGTCTCTATGGATTTTGTAACCCTAGAGAGCCAAGAGGAGGAAGTCTGCATTTTTGATGATGCGAAAATGTTTGCCAAGCAGTTGGGTACTATCTCGTATGAGGTGCTTACACAACTCCATAGTAGTATTGAGAGGGTGGTGGAGTAGAGGCTTTCGTAAGATAATCATACTGTAGTCTAGTATATTGTAAATCTTACTTTACAAAAATTAAAAAAAAGTGTAAAATATATTTAACAAATTAAATAAGGTTTTAGATGATAGATTTTACACTATTTTTTCAAGAACAACAAAGACTGATAGAAAGTATTCCTTATCAACATACACGATATCTTTATAATCAGATAGATTGGGATGAACGCTGTTTGCTTATTACTGGGCAAAGAGGTGTAGGTAAGACCACGATGATACTCCAGCATCTTAAGAGACATTATAAAGATAATACTTCTGCACTTTATATCTCTGTAGATAATCCTTATTTTAAAAATATGTCACTCTATGAGTTTGCTATGGAGTTTGAAAAGCTTGGTGGTGAAGCACTCTACATTGATGAGATACATAAATACAATGAATGGTCAACGCATATTAAAAGTCTCTATGACTCTAGTAGGCTTAAGCTCGTTATCTCTGGTTCATCCATGATACAAATAAGTAAACAACAAGCAGATTTAAGCAGGAGAGTCGTGCCGTATCGTTTAGCAAACCTCTCTTTTCGTGAGTATCTTCTTTTTAAAAATATAGGTGAATTCCCATCCTATAGTTTAGAAGAGATACTAAACAATCATGTAGCAATAGCCAGTCGTATTATAGGCAATATAAAGCCTTTGGCACATTTTAAAGCGTATCTCATAGATGGATGTTATCCGTTTATGGTTGAACATGAGAAGAGCTATACGCATCATCTTATAGGTATCATTAACCAGATACTAGAAGTAGATATGCCGTATGTTACCAACATTAAACATGCCCAGATAGATAAAATAAAAAAATTGGTCTATCTGCTTAGTACTTCTGTACCTGTTAAACCAAATATTTCAAAACTCTCTACCTCTGTAGATGTATCACGTCCTACATTGTTGGAGTATTTGCACTATTTGGAGTTAGGAAGTTTGATAAACGCTGTCAACCAAAAAGCCAGAGGCTATGGTGTCATCTCCAAGCCCGATAAACTCTTCATGTACAATACCAACCTCATGCATGCCATCTCATACAATGCAGACATCGGTACACAAAGAGAAGCTTTTTTTGTCAATCAGATAAAAAGTGCTGATTATAATAAGCCTAAACTTATAGATGAACGATTACTCTTGGCAAAGGAAGGTGATTTTCTTATTGATGGTAAATATACCATAGAGGTAGGAGGAAAAAATAAATCATTTCATCAAGTCAAAGGGGTAGACAATGCATACATCGCAGCAGATGACATAGAAGTAGGCTTTGGCAATAAAATACCCTTGTGGCTGTTTGGGTTTATGTATTGATTGGGTAGTTTATTTAGGATATAGTCAAAAACTGCTGTATAACAAAAATTTAGAGATAACCAAGTGGATAGCCTGGCATACAGATATGATAAACAAAGCCATAGAGATATCACTCCAACAGGTGCAAACAGCCATACAAAAAGCCAACTTTTGGGAGAGAGCAAGAGAATATGTACTAAATACTCGCCAAATAAAAGTGCTCAATAGGTTATTGGACTCTAGAGTAGATGGTTTCGAGGGTGGTTTAAATACCCAAAAATACATCTCCATAGCCAAAACTTCTACAGCCACTGCCAAGAGAGACATCGCTAATTTGGTCTCAAAAAACCTCATAGAGCAGGTAGAGGGAACTGCTGGTAGGAGTGTGAGGTCTGTGGTGAGGTTGAAATCATAAATAATTATGATAAAATAAACCTAATTTATTTAAATTTAATTTGAATAGAAAGGCAAGAAGGGTTTATGTCATACAAAAACTTTAGTTTGATGCCCTAATCGTCTTGAAACTTATTCGCACTTCTGGGGAAGGCTCAACGGATTAAGTGAAAGGGAAGGGAACATGCCACAAATAATTACTATGGAAGATATGCGTTCTTTTTCCGAAAAAGAGTGGCTTAATGAAAGTACTTTAATCAAAACAGCTGCACGAAAAGATACAGCTAAGAATGTATTTTTATCGTATTCTTCTAAAGATATAGATATTTTACCTTATCCTATAAAAATACTGACAAATCATGGTGGTCAAGTCTATATCGATAAAGGAGATGATCGATTACCTGAACCTCCTTCTTCTGAAACTGCTAAAATACTTAAAGATACAATTAAAAAACTTCCAAGAATGGTTGTTTTTGTTACACCAAATAGTAAAGATAGTAAGTGGATTCCATGGGAGCTTGGATTGGGTGATGGAAGTAAGAATAATTCTGATGTTGCAATTTTTCCATCTGTAGAAAAACCATATGATAAAAAGTGGACTGAGCAAGAATATTTAGGTCTTTATAATCGAATAGTATATGGAGGACTAGAAGGATACGATAAAGATGTTTGGATGGTGTATGATCACAAAACAAATACTGCTAAAGAATTGAGTAAGTGGTTGGGGAATAATTCAAGAGGAGTATATATATGAGACATAAAGTATTTGTAAGTTATCACCATGCAAATGATCAGTACTATAGGAATAAGTTTGAGGAATTATTTGCAAATCAATATGATATTATGGTTTCCCGATCTGTTCAAATAGGTGATATTGATCCTTTTTTAAGAACAGAAACAATAAGACAAAAGATTCGTGATGAATATTTGAGAGATTCGACAGTAACTGTAGTATTGATAGGTTCTGAAACTTGGAAAAGAAAACATGTAGATTGGGAGATTGCATCAAGTATCAGGCAGACTACATACAGTTCTCGTTCAGGTTTGATAGGGATATTACTTCCTAGTTATCATCAACAGTGTAATGTTGAATATGGAAAATATAAAAAAACTACTATTCCACCTAGATTAAGTGATAATATTGACTGTGGGTTTGCAAAAATATATGATTGGAGTAATGACCCCTATGAAGTACAAAGATGGATTCATGAAGCTTATGAAAGACGCAATGTAATTACTCCAGATAACTCTTTTCCTTCCTTTATTAATAATCGTAGTGGTGGAGAGTGGCAAAAATGAGTAGAAAGTATCTTCAAACAAGTTTTTCCTTTGATTATGGAAATAGAACACCTATAAAACAAGTATTACTGGAAGTTGCTAAGGCATACGAGAGAATGAGTACAGAAATTAGCTTAATGTTTTTTGTAAACAATATACCTTATAAATTAGAATTTTATTTAGTACTTGAAGTAGAAGAAAAGTATGAAAAAGAATTTATTGAAATACAAAATAAATTGAGTAATTATGCCATTAAAGAATTAAGTATATATACAACAAGAAAGTTATTCTCTTTTATGGGAGATAGACGATTTGATTCTTTATCAATAACAACAGGCAAAGTTGGTATAGATTTAGCATTTAATTTGTTTCGAATATCTGAGCGTTCAGAATATAAATCAAAAGGTTATAAATTTTTTGATCACAACCTATATACAGATTGTGTATTTTTCAGTTATTCAAACAAAAAATTAGTTCCTATTTTTGAAACTACAATTAATAGACTTAATGCTGATGCTTTCCCTGTATTTTTTGATCAAAAAAGTTTATTTTTGGGAGATGAGCTAAATGATAGGTTAGAAGATGGGATAAAAGATGCAAAAGCAATAATTTTTTTTATTGACAAGATGTTTAATGTCAGTGAATATTGTTTAAAAGAACTGGAACTTGCTAAAAAATATAAAAAAAATATTCTTATGATTATAGATTCTGATATTTCAATGAATACAGAAAGTCTTTTTATAAAATTAGATTTTTTAAATTTGGATTCCATTGAATTATATAAAATAATACGTGAATTTTTAATTTCACAAGGATAAGAGAGATACTTAAAATGTCAAAAATTAATTTAACGAATTGGAAATATGAAGAAGATGGATGGGTATTTTTATCACATTCACATAAAGATCAAGAAGAAGTAAAAATAGTTAGAAATTACTTAGAAGAAAATAACTTTAATGCCATTATGTATTATTTACATTGTTTTCGAGACAGGGGTGAAAAACCAGAAATTCAAGAATTAATTGAATGTGAAATTAAATCTAGAAACATATTTGTTTTGTGTGATAGTGATAATGCAAAACAATCAGATTGGGTAAAGCGTGAGATAACTTATGCTAGAAGTTTTTCAGAAAAGAAAATTATAACTATAGATATAGAAAAATTAAAATATCAAAAAGCAACTCAATTATCAATTTTAGATGAACTAATGAATAAATCAACTTTATTTTTATCTTATTTATCTGAGGATAAACCTAGAGTAAATAAAATTTCTAATAAGCTTGCCTCATTGGGTTTTAAAATTTTAAAGGATACAGGACATAGTAAATATGGAAAAAGTGAGAATATTTCACAACAAATTTATAATGCTTTACATGAAGTAAAAAACCAAGGAGTGGTTTTATTATTTTTAAGTAAACACTCAAAAGAGTCACATTACTTTTGGAATGAAAAGGAAGTAATAATAAACTCTGGAAATTATATCATCCCTATTTTAATAGATAGAATTAATATTAATGATTTTCCTGCTTTTAGAAATTATAAATATATTGATTTTACACATACTGATTTTGAAAAAAGTTTTTCTTTACTACTTCAAATGATTAAAACTATAAAGGAGAATAAGTAATGAAATGGAGTGAATTATTTGATAAATGGAGTTTGTCAGGCTTGAAAGTTAAAGCAGGTTTTGTAGAAATGGACTTTATGCCTAATGATGTAGATAAAAATGCTGCGTGGGAAATGTATGTAGAGATGCAAACACGTATAACTACACAAGAACTTAGTGAGGAAGAAGGGGATGAAGCTGCTGCACTTAAAAGTATATATTCCTTATTTCAACTTACGAGGGATGTATTGAAAAAGTATGGAAGGCATTCTCCCGATTTTTCTCGTATAGCATTGTTTATTATTAATGAAGAGATACGTCCTTTTACAGCTAAATGGCATAAACTTTCTATAGATGGAAAATTAAATGATTTAGAGCAATGTAAACTATTTAGAGAAGAATTGAAAGATTTACAAGTAATTCTTAAAGCATATGCCTCAATTTTAGAGGATATGGCAGGAGTTGAAGGTTTGAGTATACAAAAGAAATAATCAAAGGACATAAGATGATTCTAAATATTTATTATACTAAAGGCATAGATAAACTATCGCGATTAAAGAATTTTTTTATTGAAAATTACTTTTTTAAAGATGATACTGTTTTAGGTGGAAAACTTTTTGATGTTTATTTTTTCGAATTGTCTGATTATCAAGAAAACAATAATGCTATTGATATTATTTTGATTGATGATGTATTAGTAACAAAGACTTATCAAAACAGGGATATACAATTAAAACTATTACATAAATGGCAAGAGAATAAAAGAGTAATTTTCGTTGCATTAACTGAAAATTATGGACAAATGAAGTTATGGAGTGATGAAATTAATTTTATTAGAGCTTTTCAAAAAGAAGATCTCCTAACTTTTCTTTATACTGAGATAACACATGATATTTTACGATTTATTTTACAAAAAGATAAATTAAAAATATTTATATCTCATGCAAAAAAAGACGGTAGAGATATAGCAAAATTAATTAAAACTTTTATTGATAATGATATTAAACTTGATAATTTTTTTGATGAAACAGACATTCAGAATTCATCAAATTGGAAAAATGTACTAGAAAGAAATGTGAATGATAGTTTGTTTTTATTTGTATATTCTGATAATTATGGACATACAGTTTGGACACAGCAAGAATTAATTTTGGCAAAGCAAAAACAAATACCTATAGTAGGAATAGATGTATTATCAAAAGAAGATAAAAGAGTATTTCCTTATATTGGTAATGTAAAAATGGTAAAACTTTTACATAATGTTACCAATATTGAACATCTTTGCGATGAAACATTTTCTGTTAAGGCAAACCATAATCTTAGATTAATCATTAATGCTTTACTGAAAGAAACATTGGAACATTATCTTTTTATAAATAGGTATAAAGATTTCCAGAATTATAAAATTTTAAGTAGACCTCCTGAACTTTTAGATGTTTGCTTACGTAGAGACCAAACAATACTCTATCCCGATCCACCACTTATATTACCCGAACATAATATTTTAAAAAATTGCTTTAATAATGGTAATATTGTTACTCCTGTATTGTTACAAAATAAATTAAAAACTAATAAAAAAATAGCTATTTCAATTAGTGAATCTAAAGATTTAGAAGAATATGGAATGTCAATAGATCATATGCATATGTTAATGGTTGAATTAGCACGTTACTTATTCATTAAAGACAATACATTGCTATATGGTGGAGATTTAGGATATAAACATGAGTTTAATTTTACTCTTTTGCTGGTTAATCTTTTAAAGTCATATAATTCTAGTTACAATGAAGAGAAAAAAATTATTAACTTTGCAGTAAGACCTTTTAGCAAGTTTATTGATACAAAGATAAAAACAAGATTTTTAGATGTAATAGATTTTCAAGAGATTGGTGATGATTGTGAACTAGAAGAGATTGATAAAGTAGTAGTAAATCTTACGAAAATGAGAGAGAAAATTACAAAAGAAATGGATATAAAAATTGCTGTTGGAGGTAAAATAACAGGCTATAGTGGTTTTTATCCAGGTATTCTAGAAGAAGTATATCTTGGAATAAAAGCAAATAAGCCTATATATTTTTTAGGAGGATTTGGAGGAATTACAAAAAAGATTATTACGTTATTACAGGGAGATGATGTTGAAGAATTGACATTCAGCTATCAAATAATACACAATGAAAAGCTTAGAATATTTATCAAGCGTAATTCTATCTATGAGAATGAGATTAGAAAAAAATATGATGAAATGTACAGTTTTTTACAAGGGAAATATTCACAAGATATAAATAATAACTTATCAATATATGAGAGTGGAAATATTTATGATGTGATACAGTTAATCTTAAAGAATATATCAAATTTAGAGGGAAGGAAGTATGGAGAATAAATTTAATGTGTTTGTGAGCTATAGTTGGAAAGATAGTGAAAAAAAAGATTCTATTTTGAATCAATTAGAAGGTATTGAAGATATTAATTTGATTGTAGATCACATAAATATTCCTAAAGGTGAATATATTTTTAAAAAAATATCACAATTAATTGATGAAGCAAATATATTATTAGTTTTATTAAGCCATGATTCTGTTCAGTCATTATCTGTAAGAGATGAATTGATTTTAGCTTATGAAAGAGGTTGTGATATCCTTGAAGTATGTATAGACCAAAATTGTAAAGATCTTGAGTCTAGTTTACCATCCTTTTTAGAGAATAGAAATAGATTATCAATTGATGATAATATTCCTCAAGTAATTATTGAGAAAAAAGAAGACTTTTATAAAACAGGATTTAAATATTTATTACGAAAAGAATTTTCAAAGCTTAGACAACATATCAAAGAAATACATAAAGAGTCTGAATTTGATAATGTAATTTTACGTAATATTTTAAATAAGGTAAACAGTGAGGCAAAACAAATTGGAAATAAAAATTATGAAGTTGATTTAAGTCGCTCTAGTGATTTCTTACGTAGGGCTGGTTCAATATTTCACAGTGCTGCTAATGTTTATGCAGTAACGGTTTCTTGGATTTCAGATTTTTGGAATGATGATGATAATGCAAATGATACGTATGATTATTTAATAGATCAAAAAGAAAATACAATTAGATTATTTGTTTTTGATAAGCCTGAAGAAGTAAAAAAATTTCAAGAGATTTTAGATGCGAATTATGAAGTTTATGGTGTTCATGGTGCTGTATTGATTACTTCTAAGGAATATTATGAAAAAAATATTCTAGATCAAATAAGTGTAAGTATTAAACATAGACAGGAATTTATAAATAAAGATTTTGGTGTTTTAACTTATACGGACTTTGAAATTTATGCTTGGCTTGATAAGGCGATCTTAGGATTTACAGATGTTTCATTAGGGAGGAAAGAATTTGGTATAGATCATGATCAGTTTAAGAATTATCTGAAGGGCTTACAAGAAAAGCTTGAAGTAGGTAGTTTTTTTAATGGAATATATAGATGGTCAGGAGAAGAAACTGAAGATTTTTTTGTTGATGTATATAATAAGCTATTCCCAACTACATCACAAGACACTATTAACCATATCATTTTATTTAAGGATTATAATATCGTTAAGTCAATTGCAGAAATTAAATCTAAAATTGAACAATTTTCACATTATGCTGATGATGGAAGACCGTTAGAGTGTATAGATGTATGGTATGGAAGAATTAATGAGTATTCCCCTAGAGATGATCAGTATGTAGCACGACTTATAAAAGATAAAACATTTAAATATGCATTGATTATGAAATTTAAAAATGAGCAAGCTTTAAAAGATTGGTATAATCATCCAGAGCATTCAAGTATGAGAAGAAAGCTATACTCTACGCTTTCTTCTAAAGCAAATGAAATATATAAGAAAATCGATACAGAAAAAAATCAAAAGAAGAAAACGAAACTATTCCGAGAAATCGAACAAGAAATGAAAAAGCACATACGAAGGATTGATTATACTTATGAATACAATAAAGATGCAATAGAGCATATAAAGCCATATAGTTTTTTTCAAAGGTTTCAAGCAAGAAAACGTCATAGAGGTAAAAAATAATTTTTATGCCAGGAGAAACAAAAAGAAAATATATAGTTGAATTAATAAGATTGAATAAACTATTAAAAAGACCTTTAGATCTTATATACGAAGTATTACCATATAATTATGATAAGAATACTATTTTAGACTTATTTAAAGAGTTATATCCATTTGAATGGGAAACAATAGTACAAAGATATAAATACTATAAAGAAAAAGATAACTTTTTAAAAAGTAAAGGTAAAAAGAAAAGATATCATCCTCAGAAACCAGAAGAGTATTTTTTTGATCTTCAAAAAGTAAAATATTTAACTTCAAGTGGTAAAAAATTGCAGCATAAAAAAAATTATGATACTAAAAAACAAATTGAACAGTTATATATATTACGAGAAAAAAGAAAAAACTCTATTGAAAAAAAGCGAAAAAAGATAGCCAAAGTAAAAGAAAAAATTCAATCTGTTGAACCTTTGTATATAGATATTTTTATAAATGAGTATTATCGAAAAGGCATTACGACTGAAGGGAAAATTGAAATATTAAAAGAGCTACAAAAGTATGAATCTGAAAAAAATATAAAGTTCTTTTATAAAATTAATGATAGTGAAAAAAATAATCAAATACGAAGGATAGCATTTGATCATCTTCAAAAGATAGGTAAATATGTTAAACTGAGAAAAAATTTTAAAGGTAAACAAAAAAATTATATGATAGAAAAAAGTGATTTTTTTATGAAACCTGATGATTTGTATGAAAGAATAAAAAATAATTCTATTCAAAATAAAAAGGTTTATGATTATTTTATTTCACATAGTCTATTAGATGATGAAATTGTTAAAAACATACAAAAAAGCCTAAATGATCTTAATTACAATGTGTATTGTGATTGGATGAGTGATAATGATTTCTTAAAAAGAGAATATATTAGTGAGTACACTACTCTGGTTTTAAAGAAACGTATAGAACAGTCTAAAAATATTCTTTTTATACAAACGTCTAATACTACTGATGAAAATAATAATTTACGTTCACCTTGGATACAAATGGAATTAGAGTATGCTAAAGCATTGAACAAAAATATTGTTTGTATTGATTTGCTTCAACAGCATAAATGTGAATTTGAAGTTTTAGAGTATGATCATGAGAAAAATATTTTAGTGATTTAATTTTTTCTCTTATCCAACCACTCACCCCACCACTGTACAAGCTCTTTCCTCTGATCCAAATACTGAGCCCTGTTGTAAGCTTGAGATACTCTAGTGCCTATCTTGTGGGCTAATTGTACTTCTATGACCTTTGAGCTAAAGTTGCTCTTTTCATGGGCTATGGTGGAGAACATGGCTCTAAACCCATGAGGAACGATGCAGTCATTACTGTAGCCTATGGTGGTGCGAAGGTTTTTGCCTAGTGTGATGTTATTTAGGGGGGTATGGGCATCTCTATTGGAGTAAGAATCCTAAAATATTATTTTTAAGTTTATCTATAACTCTCTTTTCTATGTTTTACTCTATACACGGTTAAGGTATCTCCCTCAACATCAAATAATACGCGATAGTTTCCAACTCTTAGCCTGTAGGGTGGTTCAAAATTTGTCAGTTTTTTGAGGTTTGGAACTTGAGGGAACTTTTCTAATGCTTCTATTTTGGAGAGTATCTTTTTTACTTCTGTTTTATGTACTTTTAAGAGGTCTTTTAATGCTTTGTCATCTATGCGTATAGTCATACTATAAGCCTAATTTGGCTTTGGCTTCTTCTAGGGAGTAGGTTGGATTGTTCTCTTCTTTAGTGAGTTGAATATCTATAAAATCTTGACTATCTTTTTCTATGGGTTCAATCTCTAAGCCATTATCTTTAAGTCTTATGCTTTGTACAATGTCTTTTTGTAGATTGTTTATAATGGTTAAAAAGGTATCAAGTTTATCATCTGCGATGTCTAGTTGAATCGTTTGCATAACTTTTCCTTTGATATATTGGATTTTATTATAACATAATTGTTAGTTGAGTTGGTGGAGGTGAGGGGAATTGAACCCCTGTCCTAAAGTAGCTAGGACTATGACTCTACATGCTTAGTCGGTGTTGATAGGTCTCGTTGTGTTTTGTTCAACACCCAAAACTTTACACAACCAGCCAAAATTCTCACACCGTGGCGTGGCTTCCACGGAGCATAGTCATCAGATGTGATA
>Ga0256843_1000239_pt1 | contig 47546 bp, 56 predicted proteins | sample AlvinellametaG_FD_191572 | JGI IMG/M metagenome (GOLD analysis project Ga0256843, IMG submission 191572) | Pompeii worm associated microbial communities from hydrothermal vent at the East Pacific Rise, Pacific Ocean - Alvinella | ecosystem: Host-associated > Annelida > Integument > Unclassified ...
TCGCTGCAATAGGTGGCTACGCGGTAGTTACACTAGTTGTTATTTATATTATTAGGGCGATGACTAATGAGCCTCTTGAGTTTAAATAAACCATTATTAGTAATGTTAGCCGTGTCATTAGTTGCTAACATAGTTTTATACTTCGATACTACTTATTGGTACGGTAAATACTCTAATATTAAGCAAGAGCTAAAACTATGTAAGCAACAAGTAAAGCATGGTGTTGACATGTTAAAAGTAGAAAAAGAAAGTTGTGAGCGTGAGCTACAGTTAGTTAGAAAGGTAGAAGACTTGAAGGTCACAGTACCTAAGCAAATACAAAAGAAAATTGATAAAGGAAAAGACTATGAGATACTTGCAGCTCCTAAGCCTTGCGGCTGTCACTTTGATGGCACTGGTTGGGTGTTCCACTAAAGAGTGCCAAACTTATGAAGGGTTCAAGATTTATGATAGGCCTGCGCCACTTAAGATTAAAATCATTACGACGAAAGGCGATAAAGTACATATTAGAACTCTTGAAAATGGTGTTAAAAAGTTAGTTACTAAAGTAAAGCAGCAAGAGGCTATCATAGATAGGTACGAGGCAGACGTAAACAAATATTTGAAATGGAGACAAAAACAAAAATGACGCAAGATGTGTATAAAGTTCTGGATGATATTAGAGCTAAGTCAGATAAAACTTATTCTGATATAGTAGCACAAATACATGATATGACAATACTACAGTCATTTGCTGACGCTCTACAATCTAAACCAGTAGAAGTGGCAGTGCAAGAAGTATTTCATATACGAGTGGAGGTACAAAAATGAAAGCTCTAGTTCGACTACTGCTTGGTGTGTATCTCATTATTGCTACATACTTAGCCTATCCCTCCTTTATGATAATGATACAAGATGAGAGTACGCAAGCGGTGGTTGATGCTAGTCAATCTGATGAGCAATGGGAATTTTTGAAAGATTATGCTAAGCTCATACAATGGGCTGAGCGGCATGGGTATAAGTTGACTGCTGGTGAGTTATACCGCACTATGTACCAGCAACGATACTACGTCGCTAAAGGGTTGAGTTGGACATATAACTCTAAGCATTTAAAACGAAAGGCAGGTGATCTTAATCTATTCATAGACGGTAAGTATATTACCAGTAAAGAAGCGTACCGTCCGCTCGGAGAGTACTGGGAAAGTTTAGATAGTAAAAACAGATGGGGTGGGCGATTTAATGACGCCCCACACTTTGAGCGACGTTAGTATTTAGAGGTCTCGTAGGAGGCCTTTATAATACTAATAAAGGATAGGTATGAATGTATATATAGAAAACTTTAGCGGTGGTATTGTCAATAAACTACACTCTAAGTATAATAAAGTAAATACTGCTATAGATATGCTAAATTGTGACGTAACAGACGGCACACTAAAAAGCAGTAAAGGCTTCGATTTTACGCCTAGTGAAACTGCGTGGCCTTATATTATAGGTGATGATACTTACTCTGTAGATAAAGACACATATATAACTCAAGTACTTAATAGCATTGTTACACTTAAAGACGGTACTTTAACATTGTATAAAAATGGTGTTACACATACTATACCAAAATCTAAGCCTTCTGCTAGCATAGCATTAAATCCTGGGTCAGCAGGCCAAGAAGATGGTGGTGTATATACTTTGCATGAGCTACTATCTGATAAAGATATAGCAGCTGATGGCCCTTTGCAATTTGGTATTACTTATTATAATCCTAGTACTAATTATGAAACTAAACCGCTTATTTTAGCCGCGCTTAGACCTAGTGTGTCAGGCGGTATAGTAGGTGATACGCTTACTAAAGATGAAGTGCGTTTATTACAAGAAAGAGGCTTTATAGATAATGTAGTAATTGATGGTAGCTATATATCTACCGCTAGCGGTTTATCCGGCCTTAATTCCGCTGAGAGTGACGCTATATATAACTTTATGCGTACCTTTACAGGTGAGATACCAGTCAGCCAAAGAGACGATTTATTTTATACTGCTTATGCTGTAGTACAAGATGCACCAGGGGAAGAGAATAGGCTATTCCACTACTGCTCGTATAGGACTAGGGATATACTAGAAGATTTTACAGACCAGCAGCGTACTGATATGTACAAGTACTTCTATGACCATAATATAGCACTTAATACAAAAGCATTCACATATTTTACAAAGCAAATACCTAAGCGTTACACTATATCAGTTGATAGCTTAGAGCCTGGCTGGGAAATCAGAATTTATAGATTTGGCCCATTTAGACATTTAGGTGCTAATACTGAGTATATGCTATATACCACTACTACCGACTTAACTATAACGTTAGACTCAGATACAGATATTGGCGAGATACTTACCACATTAGACAATATAGAAGATCTTAATCCTAAGTATTTAACAAGCAGTAATAATACGTTATTTATTGCAGATGAGAATAAAGTATGGTTTACAGACCTAGGCACTTGGACTATTAAGTATAGCAACTACCTATTATTTGATAGCGATGTTACTAGTATATACCATCTTAGAGATTTTACTATAGTTACTACAGTTAATAACTCTGTGTATAGTATAGTTGGCGACTCAGTGACTACTTTTAAAGTACTAAAGCTCGCTGATGATATTGATTGTGTACATGCTAAGACTATGTGTGGTGTTGATAATAATGTAGTGTGGCTGTCATCTGTTGGACTAGTCGCCACTAATGGTTATACAGTTCAGCCATTACATAAATATACAATCACCTCAGAGACATTTGTATTAGGTGATTTGTATGGTAGTGCTAGCGTACTTACCGACTACTACTTACTAATAGACAATTTCATATATAAGTATGATATGCAAATAAATCAGCTAACCAAATACTCTTCACAAGAAATAGAGACCCTATATATGAATAGAGGTAAAATTTATGGCGCTCTGCAAAGTCAGTATGGTATACTATTTGCTGGTAATGAGCTACCATTATTTTATCACACTAACCTAGTTGCTCAGCCTAAACATTACTATACTAAAATGTATGGCCAAGTGCGGTTATTATATAAAGGTCAGATGCTTATCACAGTACGTATAGATAATAGTATAGTTAATTCAGTACAGCTAGAATTAACAGATAAGCCTAAAGAAGTAGTGTTTTCACTCAATGCTGAGATGGATGTTGGCCACGAAATAAGTATTGTATATGATGGTACAGGTGTAGTTTATGACACAGAAATAACATTTGATTTAGGTGATACGCTATGATTAGATACCCAATACCTAGTAATTTAGATTCAGAAGTAAAAGCATATTTAGAATACTTACAAAATACAATTGCTACTTTAGAGCAGAAAGTATTAGATTTAGAAACTAGGCTAACTCAGGTTGATATTAAGTCAAAATCTAAGCAAACTTTAAATAAAAACTAGATATAATATCTAAAAGGAGATTTATATGGGTTTTTGGTCTTCAATAGGCACAGCTGCAGGCCTATTAGTAACTGGCGGTAATCCTGCTGGCGGAGCTATAGGCGGAGCTATAGGCGGAGCTATAGACAGTAGTGGTAAACAGAAAACACAACTAGATGCTTATACAGCGTATAAATTACAACGTGAGAAAAAATGGGAGGCTATGTTTGGGCCTATAGAAGAGAACTTAGTGTCTCATTATAACAACTTAAGTGCTACTAGCTATATAGCTAAAGGCAACGAGGCGTTAGAAAAACAATACACGCAGGCACAGCAACGGCTAAAACAAGAGCTTGCAAACCGCGGTTTAAACCTTGAAGGTGGCATTAGTTTAGGCGCGACAAATAATATGTTGCAGAGCTTAGCAAGTAGTAAAGCTGAATTGTATGCGTCTGCGGATGATTACGTAGCTCAGCAACAACAACAATTTTATGCTAGTATGGCAGGTGCTAAACCTAATGCTGCAAGTGCTGTAAGTGCACAGTCACAACAAGACTTAGCTTGGCAGAAATATAATGATCAGCAAAGTCAAGCCGCTGTAGCAGGAGTTGTTGATATTTATGACAGATATAACAAATGGAAAATAGATAAAACTAAAACAGATACAAACACAACCACACCTACAGACCCGACTTTAAATTCTACAGGAGCTACAGGATGAGTGGTATTGGAAATGCTATAATTGGTACTAGCCAAGGTATGAGTCTAGTTGACCAGAGAAACCAAAAACTACAACAATTACAAATGCAACAAGAGCAGCATAATTTACAAATGCAGCAAGGCCAGCAGAAAATTGATGCTACTCAACTAGCTATAGAGCAAGCACAAATGCAGATTGATCAGACACGTAAAGAGATTTCTAAGCGCGATATGTTCGAAGCGATGAAAGTAGCAACTAAGCAAAACGATGCAACACTACTTAAGCGCTGGATACTAAAAGACCCAGAGGCACAGGATGTATTTGATAACCCTGTAGATTTTAAAGTAGCTAGTAAAGTAGATGATCTTGATGGCATAGAGGATGAGATACTTCTAGAGTCAGGCTTTGATGAGAACGCGCTTCTTAAAATGTCTAAAGAAGATAAAATAAAAGCCATTAAAGAGTTTGGTGATGACACTTATATAATTACCAAGGCAGATGGCAGTAAAGAAGTGCTACAACTAGATGAGTTGGCCGCCTCTACTGGGTTTTTAGATTATTTATCCGAACAAGATAAAGCAGAGTATACAAAAGCCGTAGTTGCTGGCGGGCTGAGGCGTGCTTATGCTCTTGCAATATATAAAGGCGATGAAGAGCTCGCTAAGAAGTATAAAGAAGCTTTAAATGAAACACAAGCTACACGTCAGCCTGTGCCAACAGCTACTTATAGAAACGCTAGAACTAAAGTACTTGCTAAAAATCCTGAGCTTGAGAATGACCCTAAAGCATTAGAGCAAGCTATAGGGCAGCAAATGTTAGAGGACGAGAACCCAGCGTTTGTTAAGAAGACTGAGTATAATTTAAGTGCGTTAGAAGATGCTAAGTCTATTTATGATGAAGTATCTGCTGCCAAAGACCCAGAAACAGCCCAGGCTTTAATAAGAACTAAGCCTGCGCAAAAAGCCTATATGCTAGAGAACGACTTACTTAAAAAAGACCCTACATGGAATAAAGTGGTACCTGTAATTGATGAGCGTATGCAGGCAGTACAAACATTTACACCAATAATTGAGCAAGTTGCTTCTGGTAATGTTAAATCATTAGACGCTATTGATAAAGCATTAAACGCAATATTCTCTAAAGTACCAAATGACTCTATAAAAGATATGGATATTAAAAAAGCTATGCAGCCAGGCGAGATGGATAAATTGAACTATGAAATGCAACAATACGTAGCACAAATGAATTTGTCGAATCAGGCACAGCTAGCTATGTTTTCGCTAGTTAAAGCAATGTCTGGTCTAGCTGTTACCGACAAAGAGCGTGAAGTGTATACGACACTACTTGGCCAAAATAAACTAGACGATTTGCATAAAGCATTTATTGCTGCGCAGTCATTCGTACAACACCAAGGTACTATATTAGATGGTGTTATAGACAGGTTGAGTGCGCACTATCCAATGCATGCGGCTACTTATAAAGCTCAATTGAAGCCTATTATGACAGCTGCTGACCCGGCAACATACACAAATAACAAAGAGCCTAAAGTTATAGATACTAAGAAGATTATAAGTGAAATCAATGCTGCTACACAAGCAGCAATTAAAGGAGCCTTCTGATGAAGAGACAAGGTGGTAACTATATTGACGCTCCAAACCTAGGGTCTGGCGAGTCTTTGGCTGCACCTAATAATAGGCTAAGACTTATACAAGAATATTTTAAAGAAGCAGTTGATAACTGGGAGCCGTCACATAATGAAGCACAGCTAGTGCTTGATCTGTATGATGATAATCAATATGACGCAAATCAAATTAATGAACTGCGCCAGTCTGGCAGGCCTATAGAGACATATAACGTCATAAAGAAGTATACTCGTAATCTAGTTGGGTATCTTAGCACTGTAGTCACAGATATAAAAATTAAACCGACTAGCTATGATACTATAGATTTTGCTCGTAGATTAGACAGTACCTTGCAATACATTTTAAAGCAAAATCTATGGACTACTTTGCAAGATGAAATAAATGAGCAAGCAGCTCTTACAGGGCTTACAGCATTCAAGTACTCAATACTTGATACTGGTAAGACAGACTCAGTAGGCCGTAAAATTACAGACATACAACTAAAGCTTATACCATCTAAACGTATACTACCGGATATACTTGATGACTCAAATGACTATAGCAAAGCTAGATACACCCATGAATGGGAATGGCTGCCATATACTGAAATTCAAAAGTTATTTGGTAAGCGCAGAGCCGCAACTTTAGCTAAGCACGGTGATAATAGTATTGGTATGCCATTAGCAGATATTGAGTCTAACTTTTTAAATATTAGCAAAGGCCGATTTAAACAACAAGATATGTATCTTATTGTAAGATCTGTAGTTCGTAAACCAAACTCTAATAAGTATATAGATACGTATTGGTGTGGTAATCATATTATATATGAGACAACTATAGACTATATGCCATATAGATGTTTTAGGCTGCATAAAGGTAAGTCTAAGCCAGAATTCTATGGCATATTCAGAGAGATTATTGAGTCACAGAAAGCTATTAACCAAGCTGTGCTGCAGATACAGCTACTTGTAAATACAAATAAAGTATTTGTAGATGAAAATGCTGTTGATGATTTGGACACTTTTGTCACTGAATATAATAGAGTTAATGCTGTAATTCCTATGTTAGATTTAGATGGTTACCGCATGGAAAATGTTAACCCAAACATTGTACAGCAGTATCATATTATTGACTCAGCTATACAACGTATACAAGCTATACTTGGTATTAATGATAGTTTTCTTGGGCTAGCGGCAGCATCAGATAGTGGTAGAAAAGTACAATTACAGCAAAATAGCTCAGTAGTTGCTTTGAGATACTTTACACGACATATAGAGCATATTTATAGAACTCTTGGTAAAGACCTTATTACACTAGCTAAGAGATACTTCACAGCACATAGAGTTATGAGGTTACAAGATGAATTAGGTAGAGATAGATGGGCTGAAGTAAATAAGCCATTTATGATGCCTGAAGATAGGTTAGATTATCAAGGCAATATACAGTGGCGTCCAGTACTTCAACCATTATTAAATGATAATGGTGAATTTATACTTAATCCTGACGGCGCTATTCAACATAAAGTAATCAATGAGCCTGACACTGATATATCACCAGATTTTGACGTAGATATTGAAGTAAAAACGGCTGCTTATGGCGAAAGCGAGGAAGTTGAGCGCGTTATACTTGAGGCTATGATTAACGGTAATCCTGGTATGACTCTTAACCAAGCAAATCCTGTGCTATACTTACGTCTAAATGAAATTTATGCTAAAACACTTAAATCTGAGCACAGCCCAGAGATTGTAGAACTATTCGAATTAGCTCAACAAATGCTTGGCGGCTTACCTACTGAAGACCCAAGACAAACTGCGCAAGGCCAAGGCCAAGGGTATAATTTAGGTAATATAAGTGCTAATACAGGTAAATTAACACAAGCAATGGGTATTAATAATCAGTATGCACCTGCTGGTTACAATATGAAAAAGGGATAGAATGGAGCAAAACAACGTACTTCCACAAGATGTAAACGATCAGTATACAGTACAGCAAGATTATGGTTTTGGTAATAAAGTAGATATAGACCAGCACGGCAATCCTATACAACCGCAACAACAAGTGCAACAAACACCAGAGCAAGATACAGCGGACGCTTTATATGAAAAAATGTCTAAGTATGACTTTCAAGAAGCCTGGACTAAATATAAAGTATTTAAAGGTACACTGCTTAAAGGTGTGTCAGAAGAGTTACAGCCATTTGTAGCGGCTAATTTAAATAGTATTGAACAACATTTACGTAACAAGTACCGGGCTAGGCTACGTGCTGAGCTTAAGAAAATACCGTATGATAGCTCTGATCGCGCAGAAGCTGAGCAACTATATAGAGACGCTCTACATAGAATGGCTGGTATTATGCCTGCTTCTAAAGTAGATGATTACGTAATTGATGCTATAGGTGGCGGCACTATAGCTGCACCATTAAGAGCAGGTAGAATACTATTTAATAGGCTAACTGGTGATACAAAAGAAGCAAATGAATTACAAGTAGAAGCGAAAGAAATATCTGATGCGCAAAAACAATTTGGTACTGTATCACAAGTAGGTCCGTTAGAAATACCTCTTGATGGTAATATTCCTGCTATGTTTATACCATTTAATAGCACAGTACGCGGTTGGACAATGCTAGCGGAAGCTATACAAGCAGATAAAACAGTTAAAGCATTAGGTAAAGCGCAGCCAGTACTTGACAAGCTATGGACTGCTGGCAATTTGAGTAAAGTAGGTTTAGCTCGTAATACTGCATTTGGTGCTATGTTTGCGTATGGGTATGGCGCTGACTGGAAAGGTGCAGTAGTTGGTGGCGTGGCCGGTATGGTTATTCCAGCAGGCGCTTCAGCGATTGGTAAGACAGTCTCGCCCGTAATAACGCACTACTTAGGTACTGATTTGGCTAAACAAGAGTTAAATTTAGCTAAGCTAGAGAAATCGGCCGGCGTAACTAAAGATGAGCTTACAACTATTTATAAACAGTATGCAGAGGATGCTAATATAGATATGTCTGAGTTGACTCCGGCAGATAAAGCAACTGCTCTAAGAGCTAAATATGATAATATAGATCGCATACTTGCTGCGGCCAGTGAGTACTCGCCACAAGCACAACGTATTACAGAACAGAAGTCTAAAGAGGCTGTAGTTAAAGTAATGTCTAAACTCTTTGATATTAAACATATAGATGACCCTTCACCGGCTGGTTTAAAGAAGGCTGCTAAAGAACAAGTAGAAGAGCTTATAGCAGATATGCGCACAGCAATAAATCAAATAACCGATGATATCAGCACATATATAGCAGACTTTGCGGCTACTTCTAAAAAAGTAAAACTTGATACACCGGTATTTTCAGATGAAATTACTGGTAGTTTACGTAGAGCTATTGATGATATGGACCCGAAAGAACGTAGAGTATTACGTTCAGTAGAGAAGTTTTTAGACGATAAGCCTAGTATTGACAACTTAGCAGATATAACTAAACTAGAGCGCTTAATACCAGACAATTTAAAAGCTAGAGCTGAAACTACTAGTGGTATGCCTCTAGAGTCTATGTTTAATGATATTGCGTTTACACACTTAGATGAGTTTGCTTATTCTAAATACTCTACTATGAAAGATGCTGTTAAATTAAAAGACTGGATGCAAAGTGCCACTGGGCTTAGAACTATATTTAATAGTAATGCACCAACAGAGACAAAAGCCACTGCTTTACGTAAATTTATGTCTTCAGATAGTTATGCGCCATTAACTAAATTACTATCTGGTAAACAATTAGAGCAACTAGAGGATACTGCTTTTGCCTCATTATTTACTAAAGATGGTATACTTACTGAAACTGGTAGAGCTAACTTCTGGGCTCTATATAGAGACGCACGTCAAATGCATACAGTTACTGAGCGCGCAGCGCAAATGAAAGAGTTAATGGCTATGAATGCTAAATATATAGGTAGTAGTAAAATACGCCCTGGCACTAGAACTGAGTATGAGACTGGTAGTAAAGGTAGATCAAGTATTCAAGAAGAGATGCAGTCAAGGGCTATTGGTCATATTATTGCTTCAGTAATACAGCACTTCCCATTCGACTATGCTAGGCAAACTTATAATATACGTAATGGCATTAACCTACTTAAAGGTGAAAGAGTTTTTGATGTACGTAGCATAGACGACGCTAGAGTGCTTAGTATTATGGATAAAGCTTTAACACAGCAAGCAAGAGGTTTACAGGCTCTAAATATAAGTTCTGACTTAACCTACGAACAGTTATTGAGTAAATTGGATAGCGCCTACTTTGATGCTAGAAGTACTAAGACTACCAGAGCAGCAGCGGAACCTACATTTATGGCTAAAGAAGGCAACACAGATATATATGTACCACATGGTGCTCAAAATGAAGTATTTAATATACTTAAAACAGATATGAAATTTAATATCAAAAAGCCAGGCGAATATCCATTAAAAGAAGTAGTTCATTCTAAAGCTTTATCAGAGTCTAAAGTATGGTCTGATTTGCGTGATTATAAAGTAGTTGTAACGCCTGACTCACCTACTAGGGTTGATGTACACGATAAGAAAATTTATTACAATACCTCAGATGATAATGGTAAGCTAGTGCAGGAAATAGCCCATGCTATAGATTATTCAGATGGTAGACGTATAGTAGGTTCATCTGTAGGTATTGAGTGGAAAAATTTACAAAAACAATACCCACAATTTGCTGACATATCGCCAGAGTTTATGGCTAATGCTAAGTGGAGTCACCAGTACGCAGTGCTTATGCAGAAATTAGGCGTTACGTCAAAAGATCAATTGACGCCTGAATTACGTAAACAGTTAAAAGAACTGTCGCCTATGTATAAGTATTTTACAAATGAAGGTGAGATTAGGACACTAGTTGCAGAGAAAGGAAATGTTAAAAATAAAGACGAAGTGCTTGAAACTATACGTGGACTTATGCAAAGAGCAGAAGAGTGGTCTGATAAAGCTATAGATGAAGCATTCAATTACTTAGATAGACAATTTGATGTGTCGGCTAAAGGTAATAAAGTAGATGATACTTATCATGCTGTACAAACTAGAAATTCTAATCCTGCTAATTTTACTCAATATGATAATATATTAGCTGACTTAGACATGTTAGTGCTTAATGGTACCAGGAAAATGGACCCTGTGGCTTTGCTAGCATGGCTAAATAAACAAGGATATTCAGACAACTACTTAAAAGATATAGGATTTGATGACTTAGTTCTAATGGAAGGCACTAAAGTATCAGTGCCCGCTATTATAACAAGACTAGAAGACAAAATGTACTCAGGTAATATGACTAGGACGTACTATGGTACAGAAACACGATTTAGTACTACTATGGATAAAAGCCAACCGTCTAATATTGAGTTGTTACCTGCGTTAGAAAATCATTATGAGCGCGTGTTTACTACTGATACTTATGACCTACCTGAGTCTATAACAGAACCTATGGAAACCCACTTTGGCTATTCTGACTATAAGTCTCATGCTATATATCGTAATGTTAAATATAATAATGAAAAAGCTGTATATGTACAAGAGTTGCAAAATGACCTACTATCTGCAGGCATGTTTCCAGATACTGTAGATAAAGCAAAAGCTAAATTAGACAAAGCTATAGCTACAGGTGATGAGCAATTAATTAAGAAAGCTAAACAAGATTATGACTTTGCGGTAGAAAATGAGCAATTTAAACAGAATCAGTTTGAACGAGAAGATTTAGAAAATGAGCTTGACCGGCTTAACTCTGCTATGCCAAATGAAGACAGTATAGCGTACTCTGAGTGGGAAGATGAATATATTAATGTGGAACGTCAACTAGCAGAATTAAGTAATGAGAAACCATATGCAACTAAAGATGAAGTACGTAAATATGTCGTAGATAAAACAGCTTATATACGTGACGCTATAAATGCTGCTATTAGTGATGCCATGTCTACAGATGCTAGGTATGTAGTACTACCTACTTCAGATGTAATGATACGTAGATATAATGATGAGCCAGGTAATGCATCTATGTACAAACGGTTGTATGATAAAGACATACCAAAAGTATTACGCAAGTATGCAAAAGCGCATAATTTAAAGCCGCCGTATAAAGACGGTGAAGTATGGGTTTTAGATATTAAGTCTGTAGCGAACCAAAAACTAGAGAATAAACGTACACAAGCAAATGAGTGGTGGTTTAAAATGTAAATTATTAGACAAATATTAAATATAGGTTTTAATTCTAAGGAGTTTTAGGCCTAGGCCCTAGCTAACCCCTTAGATTAAAATTTTTGGCCAAATATGGGCTAATATGGACGTCCATATAAGGCTAAAATCAAATCTATTATAATATAATATTAAGTTTCACAAGTAAATTTCCTCATAGTACTTACTATTATAATTTTCGCGGTTCTCAGCCACTGTCTTATATACTTGATCACTTATAGCGCCTTTAACTAATGGATAATGCACCACTATTGGGTCTTCTCTATATAAACCACACTGTCTAGCTCGCCTCTGAATATACTTAACCGTTCTAAAGCTCATGCTATAAACTACTAGTGTATCCATATGAGACAGGTCTACACCTTCAGCATATGCGCTACCTTGTAGTATCATAGCCTTAGGAAAAAACTCTCTCAATAGCTCAGCCTCAGCTTGATACTCATGCATAATAACTAGCTTGTCGCTATCACCAAATGTATCAAGTATCCACTGCGCCTTGAAGGCTATAGATTTTAAAAGTAATGAAACATGGTAAGTCTCACTTTCAGGTATGTATTTTATAGTGGCCCCCTCTAGTTGGTGTAGCTTAGTTCTTAGAGACATATCACTATCAGCAAGTATTACATGATTATCTATCTCTAGTACTTTATTACGTTGTAATGTATTGTACATTTGCTTGAATACTTCAGGCGGCTCTAAGTAGTGTAATTTATCTGTCGGCTCCTGTGTAAACCCTAACTGAGCTCTTGTATATTTTATAAATCCTCTTTCTACGTCAGCAAGTACTAAATCATCTTTTGTCTTAGTACGTATAGTTCTAGGGCCTTGTTTTGTGTATACAATTTCAGGAATACCATAATGCTCAAACCATTTATAGAAAGTAGTATACTTACGCCAAGGAGACCATGTACACATGTTTATTTGGTTGTATAGCATATAATACCCTTGTGCGCTTGGCGTTGCTGATATAAATATGATAGGTTTATTTCTCATTACTTGACGCCCTAGCTTAATACGCTCACTCATAGTAGCCCGCTTAGCGCCCTTCTTTTTAGTTCTAGCTGTACTACCAAAATTATGGGCTTCATCAAGTATCACCATATCATACTTATCACCGTCTACAGTATGTAAACTATCCATGCTAACTATATCATAGTTCTTAGTTAAAGGCAGATTTTTTAAGTGGTCTTTCCAGCCAGGTATAGCCTTACTTGGGCATATAATTAAGTAGTTCTTATACGCTATGCGCTCACATGCCCATAAAGCCATGCCAGATTTTCTAGTACGCTCTTCAGCTACTAAATACGCCCAGCCTAGCTCTTGGAGTATTTCAACTATTTTATTACCTATCTCTTTTTGGTAGTCTACAAATTCCCACATTAGTGCCTCCAATTATGAACTACTGTCACACCATTAGCTGTTAAATACATTAAACCTTTAGAACCAGTACTTGTTAAATTAGTATAATATACATACTTTATACCTGCTTTAACTAGCTCTTTAGCACAGTTTATGCATGGCGCATGAGTTACATAGGCCGAGCATGCTACTACTGATATACCATAAGACTTAGCCATACGTAGAGCATTAATCTCCGCATGTACAACACCAGGCAACGTCTCGCCATGTTCATCTTCACATATATTGTCGACTCCTGGCTCTGTGCCGTTATATCCAGTAGCAATAATACGTCGGTCACATACTAAAACACAACCTACTTTATGTCGTTTACAGTATGATAACTTCGCTACTTCTTCCGCTATATTACCATATGCAATATCAAATCTATTCAAAACTAAACTCATAGCATTCCCTCAAATTTTACTATACCTGGTATTTTAAACGGTACGCGCCCGTAAGAAGTATCTCTTAATACTCGTATTACATCATCTAATGTATTAGTACATATAGCCTGGCCACCAGCTCTTATGACGCCATTTAACCATAAAGCTTGGTGCGCATCAGGCTCTGGGCGTCTACCTTCATCTTTTACTTCTATCGCTATATAGCGGCCATAATGGCATACAAGTATATCTGCTATACCATTAGTACTACCGCTATGTATTTTGTCTACTTTTGTCATTGAATTAGCTTTTAAATACTTAAGTATCTTTTCTTGTATATCACTTTCAGCCATTATCAAACTCCTGCTTATCTTCACGTATACACTTAAATACAGGTATAGTTACAGAGCCATCGTCAGTAATTTCATTGTACGTAAGCTCTATAACTTTACCTATTACAGGCTCACGCCAATATTGCTCTCGTTGAAAATCTGTAAAACCTGTGCCTACTCTAAATTCTAACTGCTTATCATTATAAGTAGCCACGCATATAAATGCACCAAGTCTGCCTGCATGTTTACCTTCACCTTCAACTATATCTACAATCTTAGCATCTAAAGTTTTAGCTTCTTTAAAACGCATCCAGTCCCAACTACGTTTAAATGAGAACTTATGATTTTTAGGTTTTACAACTATGCCTTCAAAGCCTGCGGCTAACTCTTTAGTTAGAAATTCTTGTACATCTTCTTTAGTTGAGCCCTCTTCCATATGTATAGGAGACATCCAGTCAAAGTTCATAGCTGCAGCAATTGAACGTAGGGATCGTTTGTAGTATGGTGTATTGCACTTTTTAGTTTCCCACTCTTCTTTTGTTAAGTAATCAAATACTTTAAACTTTAGTTCCTGGCGTTCACTCGCTGTAGCTGTGCCTACTCTACACTTAGTGCATATACCTTGTGTAATTGTGCGTTCACCTAGTTTACCACACTTAACTATAGCCTCAGTAACTAGTACGCCACCAAAATTAACATCACGTATGTCCTGGCTGTACTCAGGTAAATGTAACTCTTCACCATTTCTTGTAAAGAACCTATCACCTATAATGTATACATTATTACCATCATACTTACGCTCCATATAAAACTCAGATGGTAACTTACTATAGTCTAAGTCTTTCGCCTTTTGAACTAGGAACTCAGTTATAAAAGGCTCGCCAAGAGCTGCATTTATAGTTTTAGCGCCTAGAGCTACTCCAGGTATACGACGATTGAAAATTGAATACGCAATAATACCGTATTCTTTCAGTAAATACTCACAAGTCTCTCTATGGGCATCAGAGCGTGTTTTACTACGTAAGTTTTGCAGTGTATGAAATAATAAAGTGCAATCATTATTTATATTTACACGCAGCGCATCAAAGTCTTTCTTATTTACTTTAAAGTTATACTTATAAGTAATAGTATCAAATGTATACTTTAAAAATTTTTTAACTGACTCTGAGTTTATATGCTGTTTAACTACTGATTTCAAAGCAATAGCACCACTAGCGTTGTGTGCTACGTTTATAAAAGCCATAATGTCTTTACACATTAGAACTCCTTTCCGTGCTTATATGGTCGCGAGGCATTTAGTTCTGATTTCCATGCTAACTGAGTCTCTATATCTATACCCATAAATCCTATTAAATCCATCAGTCTAAGAAGTGTGTCCGCTAGTTCATCTTCAAAAGTGTCTTTCTCACGTAGACCGTACTTATCTTTACGCATTGCCTCAACTGCTTCACCAACTTCAGACATAATTAGTGCTAGTCGTGTTGCTATAGCGTTATTGTATAATTCTTGATTAAAGTCAGTGTCTGTCTCTACATACTTCATATCGTCCCAAAAACCTTTTTTAAGCATATTTTTATTATGCTCGTGGCATGCTTTATTAAACCCCTCTGGCAATGTGGCAAATTTCATTTTCTCTCCTTATATGTAAATGCTGTCAATGTTTGTATTGTTTTATCTCGCTGCTTGATAGCCTCATCGCTAGTTATTGTGCCTGTACGCTCTTTATCATATGTTTTGCGTAACATAGTAAGTATTAACTCACTACTTGTTAGCGTAGCCAACTCTAACTTAATTGTACCGGGTAGCTTCTTAAATTGGTTTGTACACATCAATTATAGTCCTCACACTTGTATAGACAGTAAATATTTTCTTATACTCAGTCAAACGAAACTGCTTACACTTTTTACCTAAGTGATCGCTGCGTACAACAAATAATACATCTGGTTTATAAGCATCTAAAGTACTAATACCAAGATTAACTATAGGCATGCCACTGTCTAGCAACTCTGCTATATCCTGTGGGTTTGTATATACGCCTTTAGCTACTTTACGTATAGACGGTGGCAGCATAACTTCTGTATTTTCTGAGCAAATAATCGCAGCATCTTCGCAAAATTGCTTAAGTATAAGCTTATCATCTATAGGTCTTTTTGGTATCTTGCCATCAACTAGATAGCAATTGTCATATGTCAATAATAATATTCCTACCATATTATGCCTTTAGTTTAAATTTTATTACAGGTTCATGCTGATAGTCATACACTCGTAAATCATCAGGTCTAAATAAACCTGTATATGTATACTCATACTTTGGTGGTGTATGCATAGGCCTGTTTAAATATGTATATGCATCGTCAAAATGCTCTTTATAGATATGAGTATCAGCTAGTACTAGTTGTACTGAGCCTACTTTTAAATCAGCAGCCGCTGCTATATACAGTAGCATTGCTGACGCAAATATAGCGTCTGATGGTAGGCCCACCATAGTGTCCACACTTCTCTGATACCATATCATATGTACTCTGTCGTTATTATCAACGTAAAACTGATACAATAAATGACAGCAAGGTAAACTAAGATCTCTACTACTTGGGTCCCACCCAGTAATAATATGGCGCCTGTCCATAGGTCTATATCGTAAGCTGTCAAGTAGTTGCTCCATTTGATTTATACCGTGAAAGTCATACCACTTATTACCGTAGTCTACTCTAATACTACCATCTTCATCAGCCCAGTCTTTCCAATAATTACAGCCCCACTTCTCAAAATCGTTTATATGCTTTGGCTGCCTAAGCATTGCTGCCAACTCACCAAGTACACCTTTGTAAAACATCTTACGGCCTGTAAGTACTGGTATATACCCTGCCGATAAATCAAATGTTATACCGGCACCAAATATTGCTTTTGTTACACCATTACGTGTATGACGTGTTTCACCGTGCTGCAAAACATGCTGAACTAAATTTCTATAATGCGCTTCAAATGCTACTGCCATTAAAAATCCTTCTGTACAATATTATGCCATTCATCTATAGTATCATCTTGTTCAAGCCAAATGAGAAAAGCCAAATTAGTTATTGCATGTGATAAATGTGATAACCCTGACTCTCTATCAGTTAACTCACCAGCACGCCATGCTTCTAAATGGCGATATAATGCATCTAAGTACCTATTTTCAGCGTCTTCAACTAACTGCCAGTTGTTAGGACCATACTTCTCAGCACCAAAAGTAAGTACTTTAGCCATTTCTCTTGTAACTACAGGCGGGATTAACCCATACCGTAGTTTGCCTTTATCGTATTTAATACCTTCCACTTGCTCTCCTTAGTATATTCACAATACCATACTTAGCTCTAGCTAATTTATAAGCTGTGTGGCTATTGCTAGCTCTAATAGCGCCTAAATACTTATGCCCTATGAACGCGTGAAATATCATAATAATATCCTCTCTTTATTTTCTAGCTCAACTAGGAACTGCCCATCTTCATAGTGTACTTGATGCATACTTGCTAATCTCAATGTAGCTAATGCCTCTTTTTCACCCATACCTTTAGACTCAAACGCTTTTACAGTGTTCAAGTATAGGTCACGTTCACTCATCTCTTCATTGATAAACTTACCTACTCTCTTAGGACCTACACCAGGTACACCTTTATAACCATCTGAAGGGTCACCAACTATAGCTTGATAGTACTTATAATAAAGCGCTTTTTCAACACCAGTAAAGTATAGATACTCATCCTCTGTTTTGCCCAGTTTATGGTAATCAATATGAGTGCCTGGTACTTGGTTAAGCACGTCTTTATCCATAGCTGCAACTATAGTCCAATCTGGGTCTGCCATATGCATAGCTACAATAGCATCATCTGCCTCAATGTAATCAAAAATCATATGGTTAAACTGTGTAATCATAGTATACATAATTGACTCATAACCATGCAAAGGCTTCTGAATACGATTGTGCTTATATCCATGTTGTAAATCTTCAGATACTTTATATCTAAAGTTCTTAGTAAGGCTGTGCCCTTCAGGTAGGTCTATGCCAAACTCTTCATGAATAATATGTGGTATAACAGCATTAGCATGCTCAAATAAATTACGAGTACGCTCACCGGCAGTTAGAAGTAGTATGTACTTATCAGTGCCTGCTATTTCGCATAGCTCATCAATAAATGCCTGCACCTCTTCTCTAGCTATATCAAGGTCGCACTCTACTTCATAGTCCACGTCAGCTTCTGCATCATAATGTATCTCAGTGTAAATTTCACATGGCTCTGTGCCTACAACTTCGCCATCTTCCTCTACTTGAAAGCCTTGTGAAGGCCTAGCACCAACTAGTACTTTATCAGCTTTTTTATATGCGATGCTGTCTGCATCAATCAGTAGTATTTTACTCATTACTAACTCCTTCTTTAAAGTCTACATACCACTCATCGTTCACAGCATCTACAATATGCTTTAAAGCAGCCTTCTTTGCTTGCTCATACATTTTATCACCTGGATTTAATTTAGCAGTAATACGAGCAACGCTATAGCCAGACTTGGTATCTACCACAACTACTTTACCAACAGGTATAATATCTGTAACGCCTTCTACTGTTAAAAACGAATAGCTAGTTTTTGAATTTCTAAATCTGCATAGTGCAATTGTATCACTTACCTTAAGCATTTTTGCCTCCTGTGATAATATCTTTTAAATCGTCTAAATCTTCAGCTTTTACTGGTACTACAGTAGCAATTAGCGCTTCTAGTTGATCTCTAAGGTCATCATGGTGCGTCGCTAGTAAATGCGTATACATACCAAGTATGAACTCAGTTGCAGCCGCATTATCCATAAGTACGTCTTTTATATACGCTATAAATACAGACTTGTCTTCTACTGGCTTATAAGTACTATCTCTATCTAACAATAGTAGCTCAGTTATACTAAAAAATATATTTGCAAATGGAGACGTTTCCAGCATCTGTAGAGCTAAATCTACTTTAAATTCTGGCGTAGCTTCTTTTAAGTCAATCGTAATTGCCATATCCTATCCTTTATGAGTAAGTTATACTGCATTTTAAACAATATAATATATTATATCGAAATAAGTTTAGACTAACATTAAAAAGAAATTAAATAAGATTAAACTAAGTTTAAATATAAATTTTAATTTTAAGGCCAATTAGGCCTAGGCCCTAGCCAACCCCTTAGATTAAATTTTTTGATCGATATGGGCTGATATGGAAGTCCTATGGGTAATATTTTTTATTACCCTAATAATTTATTTTGAATGTCTTTGTACTTAAGTTTATTTTGTGCTAACTTATAGCCAATCTGTACGCCTGCTTCTAGCGCGGCTTCTGTAAGCACACGTATATCGGCCGGTAGTTCCCTTGAGTCTAGTATCTGTGTAATAACTAAATCTACATCTTGCTTTGTGCGTATTTCCATTTCAGCTAAATTAGAATGTTTCATATTTCTCCTTAACTCATTAATCTGTCAGCTACTTTTACTTCAACATCTAAAGGCACGTCATTATATTTAAAATAGTCTATTTGCAGTAATTGTCGCCAAGCTTTCTCCATACTATATTTTAATGCTATACTAAACTCTTCTGATAAGTGTTTAGGCACATCATAGTATGCAGCATCATGTAGTGGGAATATGTCGTATTTTAAAGACTCGCCGTCAGTTTCTTTAAGCATATGTACTTTTGATAACTTATATACATCTGCCGCTGACCCTTGTACCATTAGATTTATACCGTCAGTTACTCTACGCGGTTTAGCTATACGCCCACCAACAGTATTAGCTAAGAAAGTACTTTTATATCTACTTAAAGCTTTAATAAAAAACTCTAGCGCTCTATCTACCTCCGGGTAAGTCTCGCGATATACTTTATGAATATTACGACATTCGTCAATGCTATAAGTAATACCATAACTAACAAAAGCATAATCTTGGAAAGCTGGTGCGCCCATACCGAAGGCAAGACCAAAATTAACAGCCTTTGCTTTAAATCGTGTTTCTGAGTCAATTTTTTCAATTGATAATCCTGTAAGGCTACTAGCTGTAGCATAGTGTAAATCTACACCATCTTTCAAATACTGATACATAACATCAGGTACATCATACCAATACTTTAATAATCGTTTATCTGTAAGTAGCTGTGTATTATATCTACCTAAAGCATTAAGCATATTTGGATATAAGCTAGCAATTACTCTTAGCTCAATAGTCGGGTAATCTGCCCCAACTATAACATTACCATCTCTTGGTATAAATACATTCCTACGCGCTCTTGGTATCTGCTGTGTATTAACCCCTCTATAAACTTTATCACCAGAACTAGTAAACCGTCCTGTGTTTGCTCCACCTACATTATACCTACTCTGTACCCAGCCATGACTATATGACTCTAACATACCGTCACTTTTCTTAGCTCTACGATAGTTGTAAATAGTCTCAGCTAGTTTTGATAGTTGTGTATTACTAGAAGTAATAGCTGTAATCAGTGACTGCTTATCACTACTAGTTATAGAACTATCAAATCTTTGCATAGCTGCTGTACATTGCTTAGAGCTATTAGGATTTAAACCACTAAACCCTAAGTCTACTAGCGTCTGCTTATACTCAGATATTTTCTGCTCATCTTTTTTCATCTCTTCTTTAATAAGCTCTACGTCTGTGTATAGCTTATTCTGCTGATATACGGCTGCTTGCCTAGCATTTTGCATGTCCAGTTTATACGATAGTTTTTTGCGAGCTCTCTGAATTGTTGGATTTATAAATACTCCCCAAGTAGCTACTACGTCTGCGGCTGAGTATACTATCTGCGTAACGTCCAGGTGTTCAATACTAAAGTTAGACTTTTGTAATGAACTTTTGTCAATCTCTTCTGTATCTACAGGCTCATTATTTATAGTATACATATCTGTTGTATAGTACTTTTGTAATCCCATACCCTCAACTAATGCCTCAAGCCCTTTTGACTCTGCGTATGGAAATGCCTGTCTAGCTAAGTACAGTGTATCCTCTAGCATATATGGTAAATAGTTAGGTTTTAACATAGCTACATCAAATGCATGATTATGCATAATAACTGTATGCCTGTATAACTCATCCACTAGCTCTTGGTATACATCTAAAACCTCTGTCTTAACTAGCTCAGTACATATAATATCATCATCTTTAAGCAATGTACCAAAGTCTAACACGTATACTTGATTAAGATTATAAGTAGGTATGTATAATGAGGCTAGCCTAAGTAGCCGTATAGGCTTGGACTTACCTTTTGAGTCTACTTTATAAAATAAAGGATGCTCAAAACTAGGTGTGTAATCATACGTCTCTGTATCACATACTATAAGTTGGTTATCAGGTAAACTACGTATGCTATCAATAAAAAATAAGATATTATTGATGTCTGTCATATCTAAGTAGTCAATATTTATTTGAGAAGTCGGCAACCCAGGGAGCTCATACTCCTCTGGTACCGCCACATTAATGTGGTTGTGCATGTTACACCCCTACATCGGGTGATTGTTCGTCTGTATCCTCAACAGGTACACCAGTAAACTCATTGTTTTCTGTAGATACAAAGTCACCATCCTCTTCAGCAGTAAACTCGTTCTCTACGTACTCAACTAGTTTGATGACTTGAATACTTGACAAGTAAAGTGATACTCCACCTGCTTGCGCTCTATACCATGTCATTGCTGTACCACTTATTCTACCAATAGAACCATTACCAATTTTAGTGTCGCCGAGATCTACTTTCTTAGCTTGTGCATTATAGACATCAATCTTGGCTTGTTTAACACCTTTCTTGGTTTCAAATTCTGTATTAGTTTTGAAGCGGAAACTGATAGTACCTGTAGGATTACCGTGATCGTCTTCATCAATCACATAACCAGGGTGAATTTCAAACTTAGCTTGCATCGCAGGTTTAGCCTCTGCAAACGCCTTCTCGTACTGCGCTTTTTCTTGTGAATTTTCCCACAACTCATCAAGTTTTTGTTTAAAAGCTTGTGCTTCATGGTCATCAATAGGCATAGTAAGCGTAGCTTTGTACTCATACTTTTCTGCTAGCTCATTGTATGAACCTTCACCATTAATAAAAACCCAATTCAATTCACCCTTAGGGGTAGTAACTCTAGTTTTTGCCATTGCATTACTCCTAATATTCGCTTTGCGATAAATTAGCGGTGGCTAGGAATTGCACCTAGCGCGCATAAACGCCACGCCATAGCTATGCACCGCATAAACAATGACCGGCCAAAAGGAATGCGAAAGGCCGGCCACAGCTAAAGGAAAGTGATAAATCACACTCAAAAGACACAAGACTTACTTGGAAGGTTGTTTATGCTCAGCTAGTGACTAGCTAGCTGAATAAAGCACCCCGTAGGATGCTCTATCAACCAACTATTTAGTTGGAATACTTGGGTTTGATGCTGGCGCTTTTGGCGCCGACTTATTTGCATTTTCGTCAGCAGTTGTTTTTTTAGCTTCAATCTTAGCTTTTGCTTTTTCTACAAGCGCTTCGAATGCTTCAACCTCTTTAGAAGGCTTGATCTCGCCAGCATTTGGCTGCCCGAATGGTACAATACGGCTATAGTCGATTTTAGGCAACTTTTCTGTAAGCATATTGATCTCTTCTCTTGTGAGAGCATTTGTTTGAATGACACCTTCCCACATAAGATCTTTGATGTGCTTTTTAAGTTTTTGGTGCTCTTTAACAAGCTTCTCTCTTGCTTTAGAGTGATTTTTGAGCCCGTTCATTTTAGGGTCTGGATTTACTTTCTCTTCATAGAAGAGATCTTTATCAGCCGGTAGCCATACATTTGCTACTGTATCAAGAATTGCAACAGTTTTACCATTCTCTACTTTGATTAAATCTTCAACATTTTGCTTACCTCTACCTGCTCCGCCTTGCGCTGCGAACAAATCAAGAATTTCTTTCTTTCTCTCTTGAGTGATAGTCTCACCAACCTTAAGTGCTGCATCCAGCTTTTCTCTAACAGCTTTTTTTGTCATTTTGACTCCTTTATGATTTAGTGTAATTATAGACTTCGCCCATATTCAAACTTATAGACTTCGCCCATATTCAAAATATATTATATCACACCAAAGCTTAAACTAACATTAAAAAGTACTAGTTTAAACTTAAATTTAGCTTAAATTTTATACCAAATTTCACAACTAAATATATCTAATTATTGATATACACCTCATATCTAGCGCGTGACACTGCTGTATAAAATAATGACACATACTCCATGGCATTATACTTGTATAAAGTAAGCATATCAGCCCCGTCAATAAACACATAGTCATAAGTACTACCTTGCGCTTTATGCACTGTGCTAGCATACGGTAATGAAAATGCAGTAACTAACTCATTGAATGTCATATACATACGCCAAGCATAGTTACGGGCGCGTACTTCTTGTAAATTCCTATTTTCTCTACAAAACTCAGTCACAGTTTGACATTTGTACCTATCTTTAATTAAGTTATTATGCTTAACTGCCTCCTCAGATAGCTGTTTCTTAATCTCATTAAACTTAGCATAGCCATAAATTGCAGGCTTAAGTACAGCGTGCTGCCTGCCTTGCAATTGTAGTAGTTCTATAGGTAGGTCAGCAATAAGCTGCTCAAGTATATTTAAACTGCCATATTTATCATTTGACTCTGTAAGTACTGACTTATTATCATTTTTAAGTATGCCGCCTTTATACTTATCACGTGTATCAAAGTCAAACTCTTCTGCTAAGTCTGGCGTAAATGGCTTATACTTATACATAGTTTTATTGAAGTCAAGTATTACTTTATCACCTGCTTGTATAGACTGCCTACCTGTCATTTTTTCATGTACTAACATATTTAATGTATCAGTCTTAGCATTAGTATACGCAACCATCAAGCATGAGAACTCGCGCCTATCTATAGCCTTAACACAATACTCAGCCACAATCTCCGCTCCTCTGTGTACACATGGTACTTTTGGCAGTCTAATAATCTTACCCGTCTCTTTCATTTGTCTTAAAGTAGTAAGTACCGGCTGCAGGCAATCGTCAGCCCTATAATTATGCGTCAGTTCTACTTGATATTTACCTCTAGGATATATAGCTCTAGCTGAACCAACAGGTGGTAGCTGCATCTTATCACCTAAATATACTAGCTTCGTAACTACTTTACCATCATCGTCCGTCTGTATACTACCTATGTCAAAGTAGTCCTGCTCACTAATCATACTGTACTCATCAAAGAATATGACTCTAACTATCTCGGGCTCGCCACGCTTATTACTTACTGTCACATGCTTAATATTTGTCGCATTCTCATTAACACCTGGTGACTTTTTCAAAAACGACCATATAGTTTTTACTGGTGCTAATGCGTAGCCCTCAGCAAATATACGCTTCTTTAATACATCACATGCTTTATGCGTATACGCACCAACTAGGTAGGTAATGTCATTGTCTAAGCAATATCGCACCATATGAGCTAGTTGCTCAGTTTTACCAGTACCACCAGGCCCGGATACATACATTTCTGTTTCGTCTTCATCTTCTAAAAATGCCTTGAAAGTATCAAGTACAGTTTTATTTGGCTCGCTTTTTATAGGTGCTAGTATACTGTCATACTTATCGCTCATAAATATTCTCCTACAATGCGCTTCGCTATATTCATAGTAGATAGTCTACTACAATGCGCTTCGCTATATTGTGCATCTTAATCTTATCAAATAATTTGAAACCTGCTGTGTCTAGTGTATCAACTACTATAGCATACTGTTCTTTATCTGTATATTCATAGAATGGCTCATACACTACCTCTCTACCCACAAATTTATGGTACATAATATACATACCAAGTACTTCAAGTGATATATTATCCTTGGCTATTACCTCAAGTATAATTGGCATAGTATTATGAGTGAATGACCTCACTTTACGTGCACACAGTGGTGACATATGCTCATATAATGTAGCCTTCATACGTTTAGTTAAGTCCTCTATAGTACTGTCTAGCATCTCTTTATAACCGTCTGGATAGCTAAAGTCTTTAGGTAATAATCCTGGTTGTTCACTATCCTGTTGGTCCAAGTACGTAGCAATAGACAGCATACTACTCACTATGTTAAGTGCATTAATATCTGATGTAAATGCTTTATTACAAGGTGTTTTCTTAATTATCTGCATAAAATGGTCCTTATATAATTTGTACTAAACACCAAGTATTCATTGTTGCTCTTCTTCATCTAACAATACTGGTGGGTTTACCTCAAATGACATTTTTAATAGTTGTTCACGTGTATATAATTTACCATTAACCTCAAACATATAGTCATTTGCATATACAAATACTGTTGAGGCCCATATTTGCTGTGTGTAAGTAGGTAACTTAGAAATATCTACATACATATCTCTCATTAAACGTAAGTAGTTAGTGATTGTAATCTTAGCTTTAATACTATAGATAGTATCAACCAAACTACCAGCTACGCCGTTATATATTCTTGTGAACTGCTTAATTTGTAAGTTTATACTTGACATTGGCTCTAGTAAATTAACTAAATCTAACGTATTATAATCCCTAACTAGTATTTCACAAGTAATCTCTTTCTCTTTATTGTCTGCCATAATATTCTCCTTTTGATTTACATTAAATAAGCTTTTGGCTTATATTAAAATATATTATACCATAGTTTAGCTTAAACCTTCATTAGTCGAGCTGCTGGCTAAACTTTTTGTTATTTCTGCTCGCCAATCTAACGTAGAATTTAGTATTTTATCTGATAAATCTTTAAATGTAAGCTGTCCAACTGTCCTACTTATTAAATTGTATAATTCTGGTGTCATAAGTACTACATTATATTTATCTGCTAATTCTATCAACTTATCAGCACGCTTAGCTTTATACTCTAACTGAAACTCTTTCTTAATATCATTATGTACATAAGTAGATACCCAATCTGTATTCTTTGACTGCTTTAAGTGGCTCTTATGTGGTAATAATAAATCATAGGCCAACGACTTAGTAAATCTACCGCGCTCATGCCATGGACTTTGATCAATAGCTTTAAACATCTTATTTACTGTAGTAAAGTCATTCACTATGTCATTGACTTTCTTAAGCGACCATGGTTTTAAAGCGTATGGCATTTGGCATGCTCGCACATCCTCAAATGGCTGCACTAACTCATCAAATGTGACCTTTGAGCGCGCCCCCTCTGATAATGATATATTTATTAAAAATGTAACATCTGCCCTATGTATGATTAGCCTATCGTCTTTTGCTGGCGAGTCGTCCAGCATATATAATATTGCGGGCCTATCAAGTATTGCTTGCAAATACTCTTCCTCTCTATCATCAGAAGTATAGTCGAACATATCCGCAACCTCTAGTTTTTGTATATGATCTGACAGTGATTTGCTTGATGCTATGCTAGCCTCCTGGATTTGATGTTTTACTGGTGGGGTTGGAACTTCAGTTTTAAAGTATACCTCTAGTTCTGAGCGATTGTAATTATTATCAAACAACCATCTTAAGTATTTAGCAAAATTAAGTACGTCTTCATGCTCTGGTCGCATATGCCGTAGATCTGACTGTAGCTTATTTAGTACTTGTGAAGGCATATCCTGTGACCTCTTAATTTCTATTGGAAACCACCTACGATCTTGCTTGTCTGGTATTTTAGGCATATAATTTGACGTCACAAGTACCATTAGGTCCAACTCTATCTCACGAATTGACATACCTTTACGCTCAATGGGATACCGTACTTTATAGTCACCAAGTATCTTCAATTTCTCATATAGTTCTGCACTTAGCTGTTGCTGCTTAAACTCAACCTCAGTAAGTGTGGCTATACGCATCTGGTCAAAGTTTGGACTAAAGCGCCCAACTACTTGCTTAGCTTGTACTTCTTGCGCTGTCTGCCCAAATAATAGGCGCGGTATCAGCGACGTCATGTTTGACTTACCTGCCCCCTGCTCACCATAAAACACATACACACCCATTGGCGACATGTGTTGGCTATATAATGCTATTGATAACATAAAATGGAACCAAGTAAGCTGTGTGAATGGCGTATTATTGTGCATATATATTTGCTTGCCATGCCTATTGGTTATTACTGCTTCTGGTATACTATAATAATATTGTTGCCATAGTATATTTGACTTAATTTCATCTATAGTTATATGCTCATTTTGTTGTACCATCTGAGCAGGTGTAGTAGGTATCTTATTATATGTTGGTGGTTGCACTGTCAAATCCAACTGGCCTATTTGCTGGCGTTGTACTGAGGCTATTAATTGCACTGGCTCCAAAGTATGCAATTTGTCAAGTAGTTTATCCACCTGCTCTTTTGCCGCTTTCATCACTTTATTACGCGTTTTATAGTCTAGTGCGTCCACTGTCTCAGCACCATAGTGAGCAGCCATGTCATTTGCTTTTTTAATTTGTAAGTGCTTTTGCACAAACCTTGGCGATCTTAGGTCTATTTTATCTGTGGCTAATTGTAGCAGCACCTCATCTTGCTTTGGGTCATACATAAAGTATGTAATCTCACCTAATGATGTAGTTGTCGGCAAGTAGTTGTACACTTTATTACCACGCATATACACCATCTCGTTATTTAGTGAGTACACATTGAGGTTATGCTTATTCTTTTGCTGTAGTATATGCATTGTATCACCCGGCTGGCGGTATTGTATATGCGCACTTGGGTCTATTGACTCAGACACTGGAGCCTCTTCCTTAGGTAGCGTATTCTCAGCAAACGTCCAAAACTTAGCTAGATAGTTGTCGATTGTAAATTGTTTATACTGCGGCGCTGTAAGTATAAAGTCCTTTAGCCAAAATACTGCCAATGCTTGGCGCTCTTCCTCATCAAGTAATGTTTGTGAATAGCAGGCCAATGTTGCCGTCCTGTAGTAAGTATAATTATTCTCGAGCACTGGCATACCAATATTACGCATACTATTAACTAGTGTCGTCGGCGGTTTGTGATACTGTGTGACTTTGCGAGCTGCGTAGAATGCGTCTGCTTTCACATTTGCGTTGGCGTGTGTTGGTGCTGCTGGGTTGAATATGTTATTATAGATTGCGCATAGGCCTTCTGATGTGCACCCATCCTTTGACAACTTATTATGCACTATTGGCGCCAACGGCGTACCCTCCAACTTTTTTAAGTCGTCGACTGTTAAATTGTAGCCATGGTGTACGAATGCTTGTATATAACCCGCTAGCTCTGCGTCAGTGTACGAATATAAATCGTCTGAAGTATAGTGATTTTGTGATGCTAGCTCCTCATTTGTCTTCTCCAGCAAGTAGGTGTTGATTATGTCAATATCGGACTGAGTGAGTGTATGTAGCGGTTTGTTTTGAGCTATCCACTCATCTGACAACTCATCTTTAAGAGTACCTGTCTCTGCATCCCAATAGCGCAAATACCCCTCAAACACAAATCCTGATGGCAAGTAGTCACCAACTATCTGTGTGCCGTTTATTGAAGTCTCGCTCGTCGTATCTCCTCGCGCTACTGAGGTCTCGCTCGTCGTATCTCCTCGCGCTACTGAAGTAGTTATCTTCGCTCTCTTAGGCCATATGTTATTTAGTGGTTCGTACTTAGTTATGTCTGGCACTTTGAACCATATGTGCACTTTATCTTTTGAAGAGCCGTAAGTAATGAATGTATTTTTAACTGCTGGAAGTATTGATGCTAGCGCTTTGACGGCGTCTTTAGCATTTTTGTCTATATCTATGACTATAAACTCAGGTATTGTAGATTGTGACTGCTGTTCTAAGAACACACGAACTACGTGGTCACCTCGCCGTACATTACTACCTGGCTTAATTTTGAGGTTTTTGAACTCTTTCTTTGGCTTTAATTGTGTGAGTTCGCCCCCTCTTGATATAGATGTATTTAGATTAGACTGTCCTGTATAGTGTGGGTTTATGTCTACTGCGTGCTTTCTTAGCGCTGATTTTCTATCGTACGCTACTTTAGCTAAGTCTATATTAAGATTGGCTATTAAGTAGGTTAGAATATTTTGCATTGCCTCTCCTTTATAATATGTACAAAGTTTAAGATAACTGTAGTTTAGCAGGTTCAACTATCTTAATATTTTATTATATCATAGTTTTGTTTAGACTAACATTAGGGATAAATTACAGGTTTCGCAAAGAATGAGGTAGTGGCCTTGTTGATAGAAATTGGTTCAAAAGTCGGTGCACTTTGCGCGGCGTTGGCTAAAAGCTGGGGCAATTCCATGGGTGTGCATAGTTTGCACCGAAACGGATTTTTTACGCTGAACCAGTGATTTGGTATACCTTTGTGCCATTGACCCGTATTCAGCTTTAAAGTGTGAAAGTAGATAATGTTAGTTTAGATATTGATATATAATATCCCTTATATATATATTTATTTTATTTTAAATTTAATATATAAATAAAATAATATTAATATAATTGAACCCGGTGTAGATATATAAAAAATTTCACCTCTATATACAGCGAAGTTAAAACCCATATCCCCTAAAAATTCAATGTTTTTCTGCGCGGCGGGATAGCGAGTGTAGTTATCCCGTGCTTCCTAGTTTTGCCCCAGTTTTTCTCGAGATTTGCGTAGTATGTAGACTGCTGCCTCCTCGCTACTTTGAGGCCGTACTTGTCAGTGGTGGACAGCCTGCGTGTAGTGGGCAGCCTGCGTGCGGTGGACCGCCTGCGTGCGGTGGACCGCCTGCTAATGTTAGTTTAAGCAAAATTTTGATATAATATAAATATAAATACGAGTGAAGTGCTCGTGTATATAAATTACCTACTAAAGGACACATGATGTACAAGAAATTTGAAATCTCTGAGTTGACTGAGCTAGAAGTGGCTAATCTACAACCTGCTATAACACACAAAGGCTACTTGTATGTGCCTACTTATATAGTAGAATTTGCCGTAGCCGAGTTTAATATGAAAGTTAAGCCACAAGATGCTGACTACTATGTAGTCGAGTTTCTTGAAGAGTGGACACAGGAGACTGAAGATATTTTATGTGACATTCAAGTAGAGACTCTATCACAAGTGTACTTAGTAAATAATAAATTGGTAGTACCAGAGCAATGGTTATCAACTGTGCAAGCATTCTTAGTTAATAAGACATATGTAGCAAGTAGTCATAATACTTGTAACAAGATTGTAAGTGCCGCCAATGGTAAGATGTATGAAGTTTACATGTACTTTACTAGTGAGACAGATAAATGGGTAATTTATGCAGAGGCTGACGACAAGTTTACTGTATTTTGGTGGCTTGGTAGTGAGGAGCCAAGCTCAGAGACTTTAATCGAGCGACTTACTAATATTGATATTTGGCATTAAGACTCTTACTAATGTTAGTTTAAGCAAAATTATGATATAATATAATATAAATAAGTATTTAACTACTTGTTTATAAAAAAACTTATAAAGGATGCATTATGCAGAAACTTACTATTTTAATTGATATGGACAACATACCACCAAGTGACTTAGGAGCTTTGGTTGCAAGCCTTACAGCCACACATTCGGATGTTACTTTAAAATGTGACCAATTTATACAATATGACGCTTATGATGATGGGCCACTTGTACTTATGCATATCGATGTAACTGCAGCAGATGAATGGACACTTGATGATATTGTGTCTACCTTGCAGCTACTTGAAAAGAGACAACCTGAGGTATTTAAGCATGTACGTATGTCACAAGATGCACAAGATACGTGTGATTTAATTATATCATTATATCATGCTGCATATCCAGAGGCTATAATTTGTCAATAGCATATAAGCAAGTAATAATAACTATTACTTGCTGCTTATTAATATTAGGCACTTGCGCAGGTAGTATATACAGCTTGCGCAAGTGGAACTGCTTATTGTTAGGTAGTGATACCCAGCTGCTTACAGTTGCAACTTAATATTCTCGGAATTCGTGAGAGGCCTACTACAAACACTACTTGCGCAGGTGCCTAAATATTATAAAAAATAAGTGACCAGTCTTTTTGACTAGTCACTTAATAAATTGTCAAGTGTTGAAGTAGCTTAGTTTAATTCTTTGATAAGTTTCAATTGATCTTTAGTGAAGCCTGTATCATCAAACTCGTGCTTGATTGACTCAAGATGTTTTATATCTTTCTTGATGGCTTCAATATCTGCATCTTCGTCAAAAGCGGATGCTTTCAACTTTTCAATGTCTCTAGTTACTTTCTTAAGATGAGACTCAGCAAATCTGCAGTGACTGTAGTAACCGTCTTTTGCTCTTGAATTTCTTGGGAATACTTCAATTGGCTCATATCGTTTGTGTCTTGAGCACCACTTAGCTATGATTTTGTCGCCATCATAGATTGGAGCATGTGCCCTAGTGTCATTGTGTGCATGTGCAATCTCTAGAACTTTCATAGCCTGATCTTCAGTTAGCCCAATTTCAAGTAATTGTTTCTTAGTCATTTTTGTATCCTTTTTAGTGTGATTTTTGATTGTTTCAGATTAATGATTATTTAAACAACACTTGACAATTTTATTGACAATGATAAATTAAAGAACAATTATATATAAAAAATAAGTTTAAATTTTATATATAAATAAATTATATATATTCTTATTTTTTATATAATAATATTATAGCATAAATTATATTAAATTTATATTAATTCGCTGCATAAATATATAAATAAATTAAATATATTCGTTACTTATTTTAAATTTTATTTAAATTTCTGTATTAATACTAATCTATTTATTTAATCGAATTTTAATAATAATTATGATATAATGCAAATATTTAAATAAATATTAAATAAATAAATTAGTGTCGATATTTAAGATTAAATTAATATACATAAAATTAATATTAAATAAATAAATTAGTGTAAATATTTAATATTTGTTTAATAATAAGGCTATTTTAATCTGCAATAATAATTAAAATAGTGAAGCTATTTAAATAAATTTAAGGTGGCTATCTTAATTAATTAAATATACCCCCAGGGTGCATCAAAAAATTAAATATGCTGCGACCGGCCGAGGTTTACCGAGGCGCCACCACGAAAAATTTTTCATAGCTTTTTATTATAGGTAAGATTTTTCTTACCTGCCTCACTATAAATGCCACCGCAAAAAATTTTTCATAGCTTTTTATTATAGGTAAGATTTTCTACCTAACTCACTATAAATGCCACCAGCTGCTATTGCTTTTTATTATAGGTAAGGTTTTCTTACCTAACACTATAAATAATAATGCAGTATATAAATATGTCACCACGAAAAATTTTTCATAGCTTTTTATTATAGGTAAGATTTTTCTTGCCATTTTTGTTTTTCATATAAATACTGTATATGTTTTTGTAGCGCAGTATTAAGTGCATAAGTAATAGTAGTATCAATACATTTACCTATAGCCATTTTACCATTACGTACGACGTCTTTACGAATTAGGTAGGTAATAGGCAGCGTATATAATATTTTTCCGGTAATTTTAGAAAGTTTAAACTAAGTTTAAATATAAATTTTAATTTTAAGGCCAATTAGGCCTAGGCCCTATAAAACCCCTTAGTTGAGCTTAGTTTGGCCAATACGGGCCCATTTTGAAGTCCTATGGGCTATATATAAATTTTTTTATTATATCAATTATATCCCACCTGCCCGTTTAAGTCGTCGACGGCGTGCCTCTATAGTTTTACGACGTTGTTTTATGCTAGCATTGCTTTTTTCCGAAGTATCGATTACTTTACGCTTTTTAGTATGCTTGAGCCCCATTACACCAGTTCTTAGAGCATCAGCCATATGCGACCAAAAGTTGTGCTTTGGTGTAGTTTTTGCTAGTTGTAGTTTTTCGTCCCATTCCTTCACATAGTTGATGAGCATTTTACGCACCATTGTACAACTCTCATCAATTTGTGTGACTGGTAAGTACTGTCTGACTCTGTCGATACCGTCCATAAGGCCAGATCTCTTCACTACTTCTACGCGGAAACCTTCCTCTATAAATGCCTGCTTCCTGGTTTTCTTGTCATTTAGCGAGCGGACCATAGCATCGTGTGGTAAGTACACCTTCTCAATTTCCCATTCTCGACGACGCATAAGATCACAATAATAAGGAATAGCCTCGTCTGAGGCGTAATCTTCGCCGATAATACGCAAGTCATCACCTACTTCTTGTAGGTAAACAACACAAAATAGGTCTGTTTCTGAGATGCCCAAGTCAACAGCAGCGTAGACAGGCAGCGCTGGCTCATAAAGCCCCTTAACAATGCCACCGCGCTGCTCAATAAAGTGGAGGTACTTGGCGTAAAACGATAGTTCGAGGGCTGCTTGGAAGGCCTCATCGGCGGTAGTTGGGTACTCTTTTGTAATTCGTGGCCCCAATCTACGCTTCTTGGCAATGTAGAAGTTTTTCTTGCGTTGATCGGTGATGCCGTGCCGTATAAAATATAACTCCTCCTCCTTGGTGCAAGGCTGATACACGTCGTTGACGCAGTCTGGGTCGTCAACCCACGATAAAAATATAGGCAAAAAATCTTCAGGTGAGCGCTGCTCATCAGGTATACTTGTGGCCTCATCCCACATAGCCTTAAATTTATCTTCGCCTTCAGCTGTTGACTCAATACAAATATTATTACCGCGCCGTGGGGCGCATGCCTCTAGTGAGCCAGATATAATCTCATGGGCTTTGTCCGGATACTTACTTGCCGTCTTACCAAATTCAGATACGTGGAGGTCGTGCAGAGTGGCAGATCTGAACGACGTACGAATGTAAATATTACTATCATTGCTAAATGCCTGCTTGGTGGTGCTATCGGCAACACGCTCAAGGCCACCCAAAGCGTACATTTTGTAGTTGTCGTCCAAATTTTCCCATAATCTCTTGACGCGTTCAAGCAGTGTGGCTGATTCCTCACGGCCTTGGGCCTGCATACCAACAGTGAAGTGCGGTATGTGTATGGCATCATCAAAGTAGTCAACTAAATAGTACGTGCTTATACCACGCTGGCGCGATTTGAGGATTAGCTGGCGGCCATGTGTCTGGCGCTTACTGTACACCTCTAGTTGGGCTTCATTCATAATAAATGGGACGAGCTGACCCTCTTTATTAACAACTTTGTACAGATTATTTAGGCGCCACAACTTACTTGGAGCATAATTTTTGAGCATGTCATCAAAATTATCAGGCTCAGTGTAAAAAACCCACAAATAATCTTTTACTTGCGGCACTAGCTCAACTAGTCGATCTTGTGAGACGCTCATAGCCATATTAAACTCTTTGTGAGGTAATGGCAGGCATACTTGTGAAGTTATTAACCTGTACTTGTGGGCCTGTGGCAAACATAGCCTTGCGCATCATAACAAAACCTTGTATTATTGTGAGCATCTCAACAGCACTATCACAGTTACTTACTTGTACAGCAAGCTTATTGATGATATCATTTGCCAAACGCTGCATATTCTCATCAAGGCGCTGTAGGCCATGTAGTTCCTCGACGAAATCAACACCAAGCTTCTCAGCGGCATTAATTAACTCTTTATTTTTTACAAGTTTATCGACAGCTCTGTCTATGTCTGCTTCTACTTGTGTGTCCAAACTAGCCAATTCGTCATAACGAGTAGGTGTGATACCGTACTTGTCAATAACAAATTGCCGTGGTGTGCCTTTTTGTATGGCGGCAATAATTGCCATATCTTCACGTGTAAATGGTTTTTTCTTTGCCATATCTACCTCATCATGCATTAGAATATAAAACATTATATAGCAATACTTGTCAAGCTTACTTTAAATATAAATTTTAATAATATAATTTAATATTCGTTTAAGCTAATTTAATGTTAGTTTAAGCGATTTATGGTATAATATAACTATTAGTTTATACAAAGGGATAGTATATGGACGCAGAAGAGGCATTGAAAGCAGTACAGGCGGCGCATAAAGCACTACATGATACAAAAGCATACGCAACGAAACTTGCGCAAGAACTAGCAGCTAAAAACGCTGAAATCGAGGTTTTTGAGACGGTAGGCGTGAAGGTGCCAAAAGAGATTGATGCGCTCAAGGAGTCCGACCCTGAGAAGTACGCGACTGAACTAGAGAAGTATAAGCAGAAATTGGAGCAAGAGCGACAAAAGAAAGCTGATGAGGCAAAAGCACAGGCATTAAAACAGATGCTGAATGACGCAGCACAAAATGCAGGCTTAAAAGATGACTTGACAAAACTAGTGCCGCCAGTAGTGATTGAGCAATATGAGAGTGGTAAAATAGATGCGACAAGAGTAGTTGAACTAGCACAACAATATGAGAAGGCCGCAAAGTCGGTGACGTCTCCTACTACTACGGAAGAGTTTGATTTAACCACCGTAGCAGGGGCAGATTTTGTGCCTTCGCAAAAACGCGAGGCTGATGAAACTTTAAATCCTAGAGACTATATTCTCTAAGTATAAACAGGAGCAACAATGGATAGATTTAGTGGGCAGACTGGCGTTATTCCATATAAGAATAAACTCGCCAGACAAAAGTGGTTGCGCGAAGGTATCACTCCAATTATGGAGCAGAGCTTTTGGGCAGCTTACATTGGTAATGATAAAAATGCGGCAGTATATCAAGCGGCAGACTTTTCTGCAGGCGATGGGCATACAGTAGTTTTTGACTTTGACGGTTTCCTTTCAAATGAAGGCCGTAGAGGTAAAGAGCAGGCATACGGATACGGTGAAACTAAGAAAAAATTCTCAAGCATGATCACAATTGAGCGCGGTAGATACGTAGTTCATAACGGTGATGAGTTTGACCTTGAGAATATTGATGCAATTGACCTTGCACAACACAGTGACTCAGTACGTAAACTAGGTGAGCTTTGGACTAAGAATAAAAACCAGCGTATTTTTGATATTGCGCAAGGGTTTGCTGACGGTAAAGAACCTACGCATATTTGGAGACCAAACAAAAGAAGTACACTTGCAGATCTAACAGATACAGATGTACTTACAGTAGATGTACTTACTGAGATCGAACTTACTTGCCGTACAGGACAAGGCTTCGCAGTTGGTAGAGATAGAATGCCACTTATTCCAGTATCTGGTAACTATGGTGGGCGCTATACTATGATTATCGACGCTTACCAAGAAGCACAGCTAAGAAAGGATGCTGAGTGGAAAGATATTATGAAACATGCCGACGTGCGCGGGCAAAAGAACAGACTCATTCAAGGATATATCGGGTCTATTGGACTACTTGACATTGTGACGGCGCCATCATTTTACGGTTCAAGTTCAAGTAAAGCACAATACAAAACTTCTGTTATTGCGTCTGGCATGAGAATGCTTAACTCACGAGGTGTGTACCAAGGTGAGAAGACATTTACGCTAGAAGGTGAGAAGCAAATCAGTAGAGCTATCGTACTTGGGCAGTCGGCAATTCAATTAGCCAGTGGTAAATCACCTGATTTCAAGCTACAAGAGTCTGAAGATTTCGGAATTGACTCTGAGAGCGCAATCATTGTTTATAGCAATGGCCAAAAAACACAACTCGAAGCAGAAACAGAAGATTACCAAGGGCAAGCGGCACTTACTGGTATAGATTTTGGTATGTTCGTAGTTGATACGTACATTGCAGGGTAAGGAGATAAAATGGCAAGACAAATCGTAGACCAAACTCAGCTTTCTTATATGCTGAGAAACGACAAAAAGAACCAGCAAACGCATTTGGTGGCCACATTGGCAGCTAAAATGCCTAATGGTAGAGAGTACACAGCTACAGGTGTACAGTATCCAACAGCCCTCATCCCTGAGAAAACAGTGGTTGGTACAGTGTATCCAGTGATAGTAGAAGCATTTGACGCAGGTGCTACTTTTGATATCGGAACTAAAGCAGACCCTAAGTGTTTTGCTGAGGGCGTCGACGGCTCAGCAGTTACAACAGCTGTAAATGCGGTGGAATACAACAAGTATTTTGAAGTAGACACAGAAATTATTATTACCCCTACTTATGCAGGTGATAATGAAACTGGTCGCATCTCTGTCATGTTCGAATTGTATGAACTTGAGGCAAGCATTGGTAGATACACACGATAGTGTGTCTGCCTATAAAGGATTAATATGGCAAAAGTAATTTTACCAGCTTCACTTGCACTACTTTATTACAGAGGTGTCAACTTTACTACTCGTATGGTGTCACCACCTGTTGAATTGAAAGATGACACTGTGTATATTTTGCCTTTTAAAGATGCAAAAAAGCTACAAAACAATAATTTAGGTGTTATTGTAGATAGTGTTGATCTGCAAGAAGTAGAAATTGATGTTGAAGTAGAGCCGAATGAGAATACATCTGTACTTCAAATCACTAGAAAACCTCCTATTAAAAAAGAGGCAGCTGACACAGGCCATACTTTAAATGCAGAGTTAGATAATGTGTTTGGAAATGATGGTGGAGATGAAGTATTTGGAGATGACGGCGATTTTGTTCAACCACCAGAAACGAGCTTATTCGACTAATGAAAGTACAAGATTTATTCGTAGGGTCTAGCGAGCTTCGTTACGCCCTGCGCGATTCGCTGAAGACTCGTTACAGTGATAGTATGTTATTGGCTTTTTTCAATAGGGCTGCTAAAGCTATTGCGCGGGATACTCTATACTTTCATGGCATGTTTGAGATTAGAGTTGTAGCTGGACAAGCACGGTATAAGTTAGATAGACGTATATTAAAAGTATTTCAGGCGTATACTGAGCATTGTACATATAATTTACTATCACCTAGTAAGCCAGTTTGCACAAAGCGTGCAGGCTATAAAATACGTAAAATTATGCCTAGTTATGGGCAAACTAAGGAAATAATTGTATATCCAGTGCTTAGTGAGATACCAAATGTAAATGCAACTTTTGATGGTATAGTTATTGATAATGATGTGACAGACACTACTATACCTACTTTTGGCGTAACTTTGCAAATTGGCGACGACGGTAATATACTACCTATTATTGCAGCCTATGATAATTATATACCAGTGGCGCTGCTTTGTGCCTATGAACCTGACGATTTTGAGTTAGATAGTGATGTGCCAGACGCTGTCATAGATGTACTAGAGGCTATAAAATTATATATAGTACATATAGTAAATTCACAGAGCGGTATACAGCAGGCTGATAGAATTAGTAAAGACGCTCTAAGCGAGTATGCAATGCTAGCGGCTAAGTACAAAAAATTGGTTACTAGTAAGTTTATGAAAGTGCCATATACCGTTCAATATAGAACACCATTTAGTAGGCCTCAGCCTATAGAGAAGGATTTTTAATGGCTATAGTCACTGGACGTCTTGGACTAGAAGATTTATTATGGGGTGAAGGTACTGTAACACAAGACCTTGGTAATGGCCTTAGCAGAACTGTATCAAAAATTAATGCAAAAAATTTACCGTTTGATGAAACTAAAACTCTAGCTGAGGCAATAGATACGGCTTTAGCTGTATTTAATACTACTGACATAAAATACTTTATTGATAATTTACCTGCAGTATTACAGGTAGCTGAAGTATTGGCTAAGATAAAGGCTATGGATTTATCAGATATAGCAAGTGTGGCAGATGCTTTGCCTATGCTACAGCTTGTAGCAAATAATATACACGTTATAAATAATGCTATAACTGCAAGTCTTGAAGCTAAGCAGGCTGCAGCTGATGCTAAATACTTGCGCTGCGATATTCAGAATCAGCTAGATATAGCCAATATGCACGCTGTGAGAATAGAGTATATTTATAATGATAAACTTATACCATTACAAGATAGTATAAATAATTTACTAGAAGTTGCACAAGGTCTAGTAGCTACTGCTAGGGACCAAGTAATAGCAGGCCACGAATTAGCTGTAAAATTTGCTACTTATGACTTAAAATTGCAAGTTGTACCTACTTGTAGAACGCCGTCTATACGTATTGATGACACAGCTAAAGCTGTAGTGTGGAGTATACCAAGGCCAATGTGTGCAGTAGCAATAGACGAGTTACCAGACACTGTAGTACGCGACGCAGTAGATAGTTATTTAGCAACACTGCCTAATTTAGGCGGCGGTTTTGATGAACCTGTAACAGTTGATGATCTTGAACCTGCAAATACTGTGTCACTTGATTTTAGTATTGCTATAAATGAAAATACGTTGTCTTACATTGATGAAACAAAACCTGTTATGATGTATGATATTGATGGTGTGAGAAATGATATATATCTAAGTGATCTGACACTTGTGAATGTGCTTGATTCTGATAAATATTACTCTATTCATCTTGAACTTCCTAATTCAGTTACGCAGCAGAGATTCTATATAGGTGACGATGCACCATATTACATTACTGATGTAACTTTTGATCCACTCAATGAGCCTGATGATGCGTGGGATTCAGTTGATTTCTATGTAGCTGTAAGTAATGATTATGATAAATTTGTTAGCTTCAGACTGGAGACACCATAATGACAAAAGAGCAGAAAATTGAATACTATAATGTAATAAAACAAGGATTTCAAAGAGCGTTTAAGCTTGATGATATGGCAACAAAAGCTGATCTAGCAAATGCGGTAGCTGCACTTAAGGGTGGTGATCTGCCTGAAAATGCAGATACTTTAAAGGAGCTTGCTGATTTAATATTGCAGTCAAATGGTTCTGTTGATACAGATACAGTAAATCAACTGATTGAAGATTATATTGCAAATAATAATATTTCTGATAAAGCATATGTTGATGCAAGTTCTGCTACAGCTATTGAAACAATAAGAGATGGTGTTGACACAGAATATGATACTTTAAAAAAGATTGCGGGGTATATTACAAGTGCTTCAGGTTTTGTGATTGTTCACAAAGAATACGATACTGTTGTTTCACTAACTCAGGTTGAAGAGCTCATCAATCAGAAAATATCTGAAGTGCAACCTGTATTCCAGCCTGTTAAGACAGTATATGTTCCAATCTCAGGTGATCGCCCTAAAATATCAGGAGAATACAATACTTCAGAATTTGTATCAGGAGTAAATGATAGCTATAAGATTGCATTTGCCCCTGAAGGTAAACTTGTATTTTATACAAAAAATACAGGTGGAGAGGCAGCAGATACGCTGGTTGTTGCAAATATCAATACAGGGGATGTGCTACAAGAGATAAAAATTGATGATTATGGTGCAAATAAGAATAGTCCATATTATAATAAAAATATAATAGGCATTGCTTGTGGGTCAACAGGAACAAGAGTACAAATTATTCTTGGTCTTGCGTATAGTTCGTATTCATATGTATTCCGGCTTGGATTTATGACATTTGAAAAAAATGAAAATGGAGTATTTGAGAAAACACAGTACAGTATCTTGTCTCCAGTTGATAATGACAGATACTACAATTATAATACAATAAAATCAGATTATACAAATACAACACTTTTAGTTGGAACCACCAGACATGACTATAGCGATAGTTCAAAATATAATTATTTTGCAATCATGCATCTTGATGACTTTGGAACATGGGTAAAAACATATGAAGCAAGACAACAGGATAGCATGATACGTGTTGAAACAAATCTTGGATACATCAATATTATTCAAAATGCTATATCTTCTGATGGAACATATATGTTATGCAGAAAATATGATAGTAGCTATTCAGCTATATGGGTTAAAGTACCACTTAATAATGGTGTCCCTGATTTTAATAATTGTAACGAGTCATTTCCAATAGAGATACAATCTGACGTATCATATCCAAGCTTGTATGCAGGAGTACTTGAAACAACAAGACTATCAGCTGATAATTCAGCATTATATATTGACGGCTATAACGGGTATATTTATCAATATCTACTAAATGCTGATAAAACAAACTATGAATTTTATAAAAAATTTGCAAGAAGTAGAGTTGCGCTTGGGTTGTCTCTTGACGGTAAACAGCTTATGCTGGCTGATAGTTCAGGATGGACTATATATACAGATATAGATACTAGCACTACAGTATCTATAAATGCACCTGTAACTATAAATCAAGGCCTGGAACCACATTATATTCCTGTTGATATAACATTAAGTAAAGCATTCACAGTTGATACTGACATAGTGTTTAGCGTTATTCCGCAGAGTCAAGTAAATGCTAATGGTGACATGCCTGTAGTTGACACAACTATTACATTTCCTGCAGGTGTTACGGCAGTTACATCTGTTAACCTAGAGCATGCAGCTATAAACATAGGGTACGTGGTTAATTTTGACATTAAAGTGTCAACTGCTAACACTACACCTATTGCTACAGATACTAGTACTGTACTTGCTACGGTAGAAATTACAAATACATAAGGCGTATAATGGCTAATTTAGTAGTACAAGACATAGATAAGATAGCGGTTGAGCAGCTGTTACTTGGTGATAAAGTAGTACAAATATCAGATTGTGATGGTAATATAGTAGATGTACATGGCTTACTAGCTAATGATTTAGTAGTTAAAACCATTGATGGTACACTAATACCGCTACCGCAATATGTACGTCAGTATGCTGGTGATTCACCAGATGTTACAGATGGCACAGTAACACTTAATGATGGTTCTACGGTAACATTAAAAGAGATTGCTGAGGCTGTAGGTGATGTAGAGTTCACATTAGCGGAGTTAGAAGCAAAATATAATAATTAAGGAGATTTAAATGGCATATGATTTAAAAGCAGTACTAGAAGCAGAAGTAATAGATAAACTTATCGTATTGATGAAGGCTAAAGATCAGGAGTTGGCTAGTCAAATTGCTAAACTTGGTACAAGAGTAGGAGCCAAATCAACATATGCTGACCTACCCACAGTAGATCAAAACGGTAAAGCGGTGTCAGTCGGCGACACAGCAACTTTAACACAAACTGACGGCGATCACCCAGCTGGTTTATATGAGTGGGACGGCGCACAATGGGTACTTGCTATCAACTATGATGCTTTAGATATTGCGTCTATTATCGCTAATGCTAAGGCAGCAGCAGATGCGTTACAAGTAGATATGGTAACAGCTATAGTAACAGCAACTGAAGACGGTAAATTTGTTACGCCAGTACAAATTAAAGAGGCGCTTAATAAAATTACGCAAAGAAATGATGTTACTTATCACCCAAAAGGTGGCGATACATCACTAGTTACTGTTGGTAAAGCAGCGGAAGAGAATACTGATCAGTATGTTACAGCTAATCAGCTGTCAGCTACATTTACCCAAGACGAAGTAAATGCTAAATACGATACGTTGTAGTATTTATAGAGCTCTTGCATGAGGGCTCTAGTAAGTACTAAGAAAGGGTTTTAATGGCAACACCGACTAATTTTATACGTGACTGGGTTTTTAATGTTATAGCACCATTCTTAACGCAATTAAAAAATAGGTTAGCTAATATTAAGCTTACATATGATTTATCAAGAAATAGATTAAATTTTTATAATGCAGAAAATGAGTTAAACGTTATTGATCTGCATCCACCATACCATAACGGTATTTTAACTGTATATCCAAGATTTGCAAGAGTAAGCTCAGGAACATCAACAACTAAAGGTTTTCTTGTTATCAAATTGCCTGAATCGCTTCCTGATTATACCATGTTTTCTGTATATATTGATATTTTCATATACAGATGGTCTCAGTCTTTTAGTTGTTTGCTTGCTGGGTACAATTATCCTAACACGCCACGTTGGTATAATATGACTGGTAGAGGTTTGTCTAAAGTTCCTACTGATAAAAATACAGTTAAATTTGTAAGATTCCTTGATGATGGCGGCGACCCTAGTAATAATGCTGATTATAATCGTTATGGGTATATTATAGGCAACAGTGATGATACTATATGGCCATACGCAAAAGTTGCTGTTACAAAGGTTATTGCAGGGTATAGAGTAGGTGATGACCCATACGTAATTGATAATTATGACTGGGAGATGGGTTGGTATTTGGAAGCCGATATACCTGAGCATGTGGTAGATGGCGAACGTAATATGAATAATTAGGAGTTAGCGTGAATACAATAGAAGTAACTGATGAAATGATACAGCAAGAGTTAGAGGACATGGAGCGCGAGCTCAAAGCAGCTAAAAAGAAAAAATTAATAGAGCAGATAGTTACAGTAGTTGATAATGTACCTTATGCTGGTGATGATAAATCTCAGGCACGTATGACGTCAGTCTTAGCTATTGCAAATTGGCAGCATAATAAAAGCATAGGGGCAGTATTACGTGGCGTAGCAGAAGACCAAAACACTGACGATGTAACTGCTGCAATGCTAGTTGGTTTAGCAAATATATTTGATGTGCTATTTAGAAAAGTTTATAAAGATATCGAGATACAATGGAAAGCGGCAGATAACGCATTTCATACTACTAATGCTGATAATGTAGGTAATGCTTTGTATAAAACTATGCAAACAGTTGGTAGCGTATTACAAACAATTGAACAGGAGGATTTATTATGAGTTTAAAAGCAGTATATAGAACAACAGAGGCATTTGGATTTGTGGATGCAGGGCCAGAGGAAAAGCCAAGATTTGCTGTAGTCAGGCTAGACATTAATAATAATGGTGTAGTTGATGAGGCTGAAAAGATAGCAGTTAAGGCGTCTCTGTATACTTTAGCGCTACAAAAAGGTGGCGAGCCGCTTGACGATAATGGTCAGATTATTGGCGTAAATAGCTGTGTTGACTTTTCTAATGGAGGTGAGGTCGCTCAGAATGACTCTGCATATGTATTTAATAAAGGTGAGATAATTGCGCTCACAACTAATTATACAGATAAAAACGGTAATGAGTGGATTACACCAGAAGATGCGTTAACACGCCTATCTTTTGACGCTTTGCATTGGCTAGAAGATAATGGATTTATTGAGGGTGTGTAGTGGCTATAGATATTGCTTTCTTTAAAGCTAAGCATGGGCAGCTCGATGATAAGCTTATAGACTTCTTTAGTGGTCGCATAGGCTATAGTCATTGTGAATTTGTAGTTGACCCTTATAACACTATAGGGTCACATGCTTTAACTAATGGTGTAGCTAGGTTTAAATATAACAACATATATAATAACCCAGCGTGGGATATTATACGTGTGCCAGAGGCAGATTATAAAAAAGCTTTAGAATATGCCGAAGTGCATATCGGAGACTCATATGATTTTTTGGGCGTTGCTTTGCATTATATTGGTATTGATATTTACGAGGAAAGAGATGGTCAATGGTGCAGTGAATTTTGTGACAATTGTATTGCTGCAAGTGTAGACAGGTCTAAATGGCAAACGTCATTACCTATGCCAAATGAGTTGTTTGTGCATATGTTAAATAAGTTAGGCAGTTATAAAGTACAAAATTTAGACGCTGGCAATAAGCCAACATATGCAAAATTGCCTATAGATTACTTAGGAAGGATTGGTTATGGAGCGCAGTGAAGCAGACAGGTTAACTATAGTTGAAGTGATAACAGAACAAAATGCAGAAGCTATACACAAACTTACTTTGACTATAGAGAAACTATCTGATATAGTTGCACGAGAAGATGCTAATATACGTAAGACTCTTGACCATTTGACGCGTACTGCCACAGAGTGCCAAATGAGACACGAGCATTTTATGGCAACTTTACGTGAAAAGAAAGAGACTTTAGTTATAGTGCAAAATAAGCTGGATAAGAAAGCGTCTATTGATGAGGTTAAAGCTTTACGCCAGGCAATGCTTAAAGTAATGTGGTGGATACTTGGTGGTGTATTTGGTACTGCTGGGCTAGCTGTTTTATATTATATGCAAGGAGGTAAGCATGGCTGAGTTACTACAGATAAGCGACCCAATGAAGACTGGTAAGCAAGAACTATTGCTTGGCAATAAAGTAGCAACTAGATGCGGCAAGTTAATAACAGGTTTGCTTGCTAACGACTTAGTTGTGCTATTGACTGATGGCACTACTGTCCCATTACTTACGTATATTCAGCAAGTACTAGGCGGTGTAGCAGGTACGCCAGCTAACACAACTGATAATACAATATTTATAACATTCGGTTAAGGAGATAATATGGCTATAACAAATTTAGTATGGCAGTCTGGTAGTGCAACTATTACAATTGATAATGGCACGCCAGTAGTAGTTGCAGATCAGAAATATAGCGTAGATTTGGCGCCTGGACAGCATCTAGTTAAAGTAGAGTTTGATACTGGCGCCATAGTTGAGCAGACTATTGATGTACCAGATGTAATTGCTACTTCAGAAGTAGACCTGCAGATACAAAATGCATTAAAAATTTCCCAGGGATATATTGACGTTCAGGAAGTTTATGAAACAGAAAGTCTTGTAACTCCATATGGTGTTAAGATAAAAGTAAAACAGTATGGAACCGGTAGTGGAAAAGAAGCTAAAAAACTTGTTGTATATGATAATCCAGGAAATGTATTGCTTCAGCAAGATTTAACCTTTACATATGGCTTGTCCGATGAAATTGATCTTTATATGCTTGACATGCGGTATGGCGTAGTGCTTGATGCAGATGGAAATGAAATAGACCGGTTTGACCTTTATTTTGTAAATTCGCAAACTATAAAACCAAATGTGTGCTGGAGTATTGACGATACAACAAGAAATGGAACATACTATAAAGATGATATTACATCAGGTACTCAGGTTGCTGTAATCTCATACGGTAGTTCTCATCCTGATTTTGTTATAGAGCCACGAAACAGTTATACAGAATCAGTATTCAAAACTGTTTATGAGGATAGCGGAGACCCAAATGCTACATACAATGTAGCACGTGTATACTTTCAGGAGTCTCAAATACCAAATATTCAAGAAGATGTTGCATATCTTGGTGAATGGAATATCAAGGATTCCAGTGGCTCTATTGTTGACAGAGTATCAAATACTGTAAATATTAAAAGAGAGAAATTTTCTGATTTTAGACATATAGGTGAACATGTAGATGATTATTCGTTTTCACAATTTGTTGATATATCAGGAGATATGACTATAGATTCAACAGGAATTTTAATTGGGTCATCTACAGGATATGCTACAATTAATATTACCGATGCATTCAATTATTTTAATGTTGACAGCACATTAATAAACGGTAATTGGCTTTTTAGAGCATATATTTCACCGTCTACGGCAGGAAATACAAGCCAGATTCTTGATCTGCAAATCAATGGCGTTATTGGCGGGTCAAATTTTATAAGCAATGAACCAAAAAGAAATATATCATTTTCTCAGAATATAAACATTCCACTTGTTATGAAAAATATTGACTCAAACAATGTATATACCGTCAGTATTACATGCTCATCTCTGAGCAGCGATAAAATTATCGGATGGAGCATGGATAAGCTGCCAGATACACTTTTTAACTAAGGAAAATATATGAAAATAATGAAATATACAATATATTGCTTTGCTATTTCTTTAGCAATATTCTCAGGGTGCGAAAAAACACAAAAACATAAAGAAGTGCCTTCTGATAAATATATTCATGAAGAGCCTGTAAATGCGGAATATAGAGGACAGGTTGAGGGTTGTATTGCACACTATGACTCTCTGTATTGTCCTGATAAGTATAAGCCAGGAACCACAGCGTCTGATAAAGTTGAGATAATCAGTAATGAAAACGGGTCAGAAGTAATTATTAACAGGAAAGAAAAATGACGTATGAAACATATAACAAGTTATCAAAAGACGTAAAGAAAAAACTTTTAAATGAAAAAATACTTGAACTTAGAAATCTTTGGGATGTTACGCTAGGAGCAAATCCAACATATGATCAGTTGGCTGCAGTACAAAAATGGGCATTGAGTCATTTTGATTATACACCTGATGGTTATCAGTTTAATAAGGAAGACATGTGGGATCCACTCGCATTTGAAAAGATGCTTTTAGTCGATAAATTAAAAGACGATTGCGACGGTTTTGGATATGCAATACTTGGTATTATGTATCATGTATTCGGAATGAAAAAACAGGATATATACCGTGTATCATGTGCAACAGAAACAAATGAAGGACATTTTGTTGCATGGGTTAGATCAAAATCAGGTATAGTATACCAACTTGAAAACAGAGTTCGTAAACCGCGTACAATAAAATATATGAGAGAGCTTGGATATGAATACTGGCATTACAGCCCTATGACAAATGTAGGGCAATGGTTTAATGCAAAAAAGAAAGCTGCTGAATTTGTGTATGATACTCCAATTAAAGCTGCAGGCAACGAACCCGAGCTAAATGTAGGAACTATGATCAAAGCAACACCAAAGTCAAAAACATTGATGTTTGGTTGGTTAGATAAACTGATTACTACAAGTATCGGAACATTAGGTGCTCTTGCTACACAGGCTGACTGGAAAGTAGTCGCTGCAATAGGTGGCTACGCGGTAGTTACACTAGTTGTTATTTATATTATTAGGGCGATGACTAATGAGCCTCTTGAGTTTAAATAAACCATTATTAGTAATGTTAGCCGTGTCATTAGTTGCTA
>Ga0256843_1000240_pt1 | contig 47269 bp, 54 predicted proteins | sample AlvinellametaG_FD_191572 | JGI IMG/M metagenome (GOLD analysis project Ga0256843, IMG submission 191572) | Pompeii worm associated microbial communities from hydrothermal vent at the East Pacific Rise, Pacific Ocean - Alvinella | ecosystem: Host-associated > Annelida > Integument > Unclassified ...
AATCTGTCTGCATAATAACTTGCGGCACTATCAAGCATTGTATCAAGCTCCCCGGACTCCTCACCGGCACTTATCATTCTAAGAGCCACAAAATTCACAAGATTTTGTTCAGCTACCATTTCCGCAAAACTTCTACCCTGATTAATACCTTTTATTATTTCTTTTATTTTGTTTTTAAGAACTTCATTTTCAATTATCCCCTCACTAATCTTAAGAGCGTCCACAAGCGGAATACCGCTTTTTATTAATGATGCCATTGTCATTAAAAATCTGTGGAGGGTTGAATATTCTATAACTTTGTTTATTAAAAAAGTTTTCAAAAGCATTTTGTCTACACTTAGTTTAAATTTATAGGAGGTCTTATAAAAGAAAATAATAAGAACCGTCGCAATCACAACAAACATCAACACAACTAAACCGTAATTTGACAATATATTTTCCATAGCCAAAAGAATTCTTGTTGGTAAAGGTAACTGAGAATGTAACTGATTGAAAATATCTTTAAATTTCGGAATTACAAACATAATTAAAAAAACAAATGCACCGGCAATTGCCAACAATGTAATAATCGGATAACGCAGTGCCTTAACCATTTTCCTTCTGTTTTCATACATGTTTTCATAAATCTGCGCAAGACTTTCAAGCGCCATAACAAGATCCCCGGTCTTCTCACCGAGTCTGATCATTGCCAGTGAAATTCCGCCCAGATAGGTTTCATACTCCGTAAAAACATCTGAGAGGGATTTACCGCTGTCTATTGCCTCAGCTGCTTTTAAAAAAACTTCTTTGACAAGAGGGTCTTTCGTGTTATTTGCAATATCTTCAAGTGCGTCTTTAAGTGAAATACCGGCTTTTATCAATACTGCAAGCTGTCTTATAGAAGAGATATAGTTAGGATAGTTAAGTTTTTTTCTTAATATTTTTGATTTGAATATATCTTCTATGACTTTAATTTTTTCTTCCATCGGCATAGGTATTTCTTCGATTTTAACCATCAGCCCCTTGTGTGTTTTTTTACCGTCTATAATGGCTTCCGCTTTATTGAGGGATTTGATCACAACCTCTTCTTGCTGGCCTTTATATAAAAACGTCAGTTTAAAATATTTCATAGCTTAGCCACCCTGTATACTTCTTCAAGTGTGGTGATTCCGTTTATGGCTTTTTGAAGTCCGTCATAAAACATTGTTTTAAATCCTTGTGATTTTAAGTAATGTAAAAGTTCAATTTTTTCTTTCTTTTTGGATATAAGTGTTTCAAGGTTTTCATCGTTTAAAAACACTTCCGTAATCAATGTTCTTCCTGCGAATCCTGTCATATTGCATTTTTCGCAGCCTTTTCCTTTATAAAAAACTGTATCTTTTTTAATAATGTTTTTAATCGGGTCAAGATAAACATCGGCAGGTTTGTATGTAGTTTTACAATGCGGACATATTGTTTTGACAAGCCTCTGGGCTTCAATACCAATTAGTGCCGTTGCTACCAAAAATGAATCAGCACCCATATCTATCATTCTGTTTATTGAACTCACTGCATCGTTCGTATGCAGGGTTGAAAGAACCAAATGCCCTGTCATTGCCGCTTTAATGGCAATTTCAAGTGTTTCAAGGTCTCTTATCTCCCCTATCATTATAATATCAGGGTCTTGTCTTAAAATACTTCTAAGAGCTCCCGCAAACGTAAGCCCTACTTTCGGATTTACCTGAACCTGCTGTATTCCTTTTAGTTTATATTCGACAGGGTCTTCAACAGTTATAATTTTTTTATCCGTACTGTTTATTTCATTTAATGCGGCATACAAAGTCGTAGACTTACCGCTTCCCGTAGGACCGGTAACAAGGAAAATCCCGTTTGGCTGTGAGAGTGCTTTTTTAATGAGGTTAAGGTTTTTTGAGGTAATACCTATTTCGTCAATTTTTTTAAGAATACTTCTTTTATCCAAAATTCTTATAACAATACTTTCACCCCATATAGTCGGAAGCGTTGACACCCTGAAATCAAATTTGTTTTTGCCGAATTCCATAGAAAAAGAACCGTCCTGCGGCTTTCTTTTTTCACTAACATCCAGACCGGCAAGCAGTTTTATTCTTGAATTGATCGCATTAAAGATCTTTTCATCAAAATCCAAAAACTCATATAACGTACCGAAAATTCTGATTCTGACTTCCGCTTCACCTTCTTCCGCTTCAATATGTATATCGCTTGCATTTCTTTCAATGGCACTTATTACAATGTATTTAATAAGCCTCATTACAGCAGACTCTTCACCTTTTACTTCCTGCCCCTGAAGCTCTTTTTTTATATCGTTTAAAATTTCCCTTACTTTTTCCCTGTCTTCGACTTTTTTAATAATTTTTCTTATGTCATCTTTAAAACCGAGTACTATTTCAAGGTTTTTATCATGGAAAAAACGTTTTATAAGTGCCTGAGCGTTCCAGTCAAGCGGATCCGCCATTGCAACGACCACTTTGTCATACTTTATTTCCACCGGAATCGCCTGTGTCTGTTTTAATATGTTTACAGGAATTTTAATATCCCTTAACCTTACATGCTCAAGGTTGTCAATATAATTGATGCCCATCTGTTTAGACATCGTTTCAAGATAGTGTTTTTTTGAAATAAGCCCTTTTTCAAGGAGTATGTCAAGAAGTTTTTTGGAAGTGTGTTTTTTTTGTTCTTCAAGGGCAGCTTTTAACTGGTCTTCGGTTATTATGCCTTTTTGAAGAAGAAGTTCGCCTACTCTCACCAGTAATACTCCCTTGATTTCAGTACATTGTTAATGTACGTTTCAATCACAACGTCGTTTGTTTTACTAACAGTAATTTTATATGTTTTGTCTCCGATATTTAACACAAGGGCTTTTTTTTCTTTTTTATAATCGCCTTTTTCAAGATAATGAAAAACAACACCCATTGTGTTATCGGTAATTTGAGGCAGTTTTATATTTCCTATGTTTAAATCATCTTCTACCATTTGAATAATAAATTTTTTCATTAAAAAGAGCGTTACAATATATGTGGCGTTTTTTCTTCCCTCTTTGGTTGTTTTTAACACTTTGGCAAGATCAAGGGCCGGCGTCAAATATCTCTTTTTAAGACACGCATATGCGACAAGTGAAAGCAGATCTTCTCTTTTATTGTTGTATTTGTTTATGTATTTCCATCTTTTATCACATATATAAGTGTAATATTTGTGGTTAAACAGTTCAAGCAGCGTCATATCTTTAAGGTTTTGACCCGCCGCAAAGACAATATTCACAAGTATGGCAACCGCCCATAATATCCTCATTCAAAAACTCCTTGATTAATTCAATCAATTATAACAAATTATTTGCTATAATTCCAAAAAAAAGGAGATTTAATATGTCACTAAATATGTATTATGACAAAGATTGTGATTTAAGTATCATAAAAAGTAAAAAAGTAGCAATGATAGGATTCGGAAGCCAGGGGCACGCACACGCTTTAAACTTAAGAGACAGCGGAGTTGATGTTGTTGTTGGTCTTAGAAAAGGAAGCAAATCTTGGGAAAAAGCTGAAGCTCAGGGATTTAAAGTACTTCCTGTAGACGAAGCTGTAAAAGAAGCAGATGTTGTAATGATTCTTCTTCCTGATGAAATTCAAGCGGATATTTACTACTCTCAAATCGAACCTAACCTTAAAAAAGGTGCGACAATTGCATTCGGTCACGGTTTCAACATCCATTTCGGACAAATTAAACCAAGAGAAGATTTAAACGTAATCATGGTAGCTCCAAAAGCTCCAGGGCATACTGTTAGAAGCGAATTCGTAAGAGGTGGCGGTATTCCTGACCTTATCGCGGTATACCAAGGCGGTGAAGAAGCTAAAAAACTTGCATTATCTTACGCAAGCGCAATCGGCGGAGGAAGAACAGGTATTATTGAAACTACGTTCAAAGACGAAACTGAAACTGACCTTTTCGGTGAGCAGGCTGTACTTTGCGGTGGTGTAACAGCACTTATCAACGCAGGTTTCGAAACACTTACAGAAGCTGGATACGCTCCTGAAATGGCTTACTTTGAATGTCTGCACGAACTTAAACTAATCGTTGATTTATTATATGAAGGCGGAATGGCAAACATGAGATATTCAATCTCAAACACTGCTGAATACGGTGATTATGTATCAGGACCGAGAGTAATCGGTGAAGAGAGCAAAAAAGCAATGAAAGAAATTCTTAAAGAAATCCAAAACGGTCAGTTCGCTAAAGATTTCATTCTTGAAAGAAAAGCGGGATACGTAAGAATGAACGCTGAAAGACAACTTACAGAAAACAGCCTTCTTGAGCAGACAGGTAAAAAACTAAGAGAAATGATGCCTTGGATTACTAAAAATAAAATCGTAGACCCTACTAAAAACTAATTCTTCTCCCTTTTTGGGACTTATAAAGTTTATTATGTAAATTTTATAAGTTACACAAAGGAGAAAATTTGGCACAGGTTATTACAATTACAAGCGGAAAAGGCGGAGTCGGAAAATCTACAACAACCGCAAACATTGCAACGGCTTTGGCAAAACTCGGCAAAAAAGTCGTAGCGGTTGATTTTGACATAGGATTAAGAAACCTTGATATGATTTTAGGACTTGAAAACAGAATCGTTTATGATGTCGTAGACGTAATGGAAGGACACTGCAACCTTGCACAGGCAATCATTAAAGACAAAAGGACACAAAACCTGCATTTTCTGCCTGCAAGTCAGACTAAAGACAAAAACGTACTAAACAAAGAAAAAGTTGAAAAACTGATTGAAGAGCTCAAAAAAGACTTCGATTATATTTTAGTCGATTCACCGGCAGGTATTGAAAGCGGATTTGAGCATTCAATTTACCTTGCCGACAGGGCGCTTATAGTTACAACTCCTGAAATTTCATCCGTAAGGGATGCAGACAGGGTAATAGGAATTATTGATGCAAAAAGCAAAAAAGCCCAGGAAGGCGAAGAAGTTCAAAAACACATTATCGTAAACAGAATAAAGCCCGAACTTGTGGAAAAAGGAGAAATGCTTTCAATCGACGACGTACTTCATATTCTCGCACTACCGCTTATAGGCGTGGTTCCTGACGATGAGGACATCGTTAAATCAACCAACCTCGGTGAACCGATAGCACTTAATGAAAAATCAATCGTCGGTGAAGCATTCAGAAGAATTGCGAGAAGAATTGAAGGTGAAGATGTAGAGTTTTTAGACTTAAGCGCTAAAAAAGGATTTTTAGGCAAATTAAAAGGACTTTTCAAATGAGTTTTTTTGACATATTTAAAAAGAAAAAATCTAAAGACGTAGCAAAAGACAGACTTATGATGATGCTCGCGTATGAGAGGGCAAACACAAAAATAGACAACCTTGACGAAATGAAAAAAGACCTGATAAATGTCGTCAGAAAATATCTTAATGTAAAGGATGTAAATATAAAATCCAATTCAAACCAAGACATTGAAACATTAGAAGTGGAAATAATCCTTAACAAATGAAAAAACACCGCAAAAAGAAAAAAACCTCAAAAAAAACTTCCGTAAACCTTAAATACATAATTTATTTTCTTTTGCTTGTTATTTTTTCTTTGAGCGCATTTATTGTAGGCTATATATATTCACAGAAAAATTATGAGCAAGAACTGCAAAAAACACAAAACAGCTTAAAAATTCTGCAACAAAAAATCAAAAAATTAAAAGAAGAAAAAAAAAGCGTTCATAAAAAAGAAACACCTTCATCAGTACCGTCTGAAATAATGGATTATAAAAAATCACACTCCTCTCCCCAAAAACAGCCAAAAGAAACTGTAACTCCGACTATACCGATAAAACCTCATAAACAAACAGATAAAAAACCGGAACTTGTAATAATTATCGACGACGTTTCATTTAAAGGGCAGGTAAGAAGAATTAAAGCAATCCCGTTTGCCGTCACACCTTCTTTTTTCCCTCCTACACAAAGACATCCGAACACCGCCGTTTACGCCAGAGAATTTTCACATTATATGATCCACCTGCCACTTCAGGCTGTACATTTCAACAAACCTGAACCTAAAACACTTAATATCAACGATTCATATTCAACCATTCTAAACAGAATTAAAGAAGTCAAAGAGCTGTTTCCAAACGCTAAATTCGTCAACAACCACACAGGTAGTACATTTACATCCGACAAAGTTGCCATGGTTAAACTCTTTAAGGCCTTAAAAGCTGAAAACATGGGATTTGTTGATTCAAAAACAACCCCTCATTCCCAAGCAGTTAATGCTCATAAAGTCTGCTCGATTCCTCTTTACGCAAGAAATATTTTTCTTGATAATGAAGAAAATCCCCAATACATAAGAAACCAACTGAAAAAAGCAGTAAATATTGCTAAAAAAAGAGGATATGCAATAGCAATAGGACATCCCCATTCCGTAACACTTGAAACATTAAAAAATTCAACAGATCTTTTAAAAGACGTAAAAGTAGTCTATATCGACCAGCTTAAGAAATAACATGTGTAAAAAAACGTCATATATGGGATTTGAGCTTTATTATAAGGGTGATTTAGATCTTTTGAACAGACCGAAAATCGCAATAGTTGGCAGCAGAAGAGCAAGCAGATACACAAAAGAAATAACAAAAATTCTCGCAAATAGGCTTGCCAAAAAATTTACTATAGTAAGCGGAGGGGCACTCGGTGTGGACAAGGCTGCACATGAGGGGGCATATCCCAATACTATCCTTGTATCACCCTCTTCTTTGGATGTAATATATCCTAAATCCAACGAATCTCTGATTAAAAAGATCTATCAAGAAGCCCTTGCAATAAGCGAATATGAAAAAGGATACAAACCATACAGACACACTTTTCTGCAAAGAAACAGAATAATTGTAAAAATCAGTGATTTTGTAATTATAAGTGAAGCAAATATCAAAAGCGGCAGTATGAGAAGTTTTGAGTGGGCGAAAGAATACGGCAAAAAGGTGTATGTACTGCCACATCGTATTAACGAAAGTTCAGGAACGAGATACCTCGCACAAAAGAAACTTGCAGAAGTTATCTGGGATATCGACGAATTTTGCAAAGATTTAGGGATTAATGAAGAAAGCAGCATACTTACACTAAATGAAGCGCTGCAAAAATACGGCTCTACCCTTTATGAAATGGAACTTGAAGGAAAAGCGGAAATTAAAAACGGAAAAGTATATTTTAATTAAAAGTGGAGAATGTGAATTGAAAACTGAAAAAGAAATATTAATCCATCCTTTTAAACCGATTATTTTTCCTGAGAGCGAATTACTTATTTTAGGGACATTCCCTTCCATTAAATCATTTGAAAACAATTTCTACTACTCACATCCCAGAAACCAGTTTTGGGATATTCTTTCAATTATTTTCAATGACAAAAAACCCGAAACAGCAACAGAAAAAACAGATTTTTTAAAAAAACACAAACTTGCCCTTTGGGATGCTGTATGCGAATGTAAAAGAATGGAAGGAAATTCAAGGGATGATAATCTCGAAATTTTAAAACCTTGCGATATAGAAGGTTTGTTGAGTCGTTTTCCAAATATTAAAAAAATTGCCGTAACTTCAAGAACTGCAGAAAAAGTAATAAAAAAATATTTCAAAAATTCTAAATTATCCATTTTAAATTCACTAATATATCTACCAAGCCCGAGTCCTCTTAACGCAAGAATGAATATTAAACAAAAGGCTGAAACATGGAAAAAATTATTGGAATTGACGTAGGATTAAAAAGAATAGGCGTTGCATTTTCCAACGGCAGCGTAGTAGTACCCTTACCTGCAATAATCAGAAAAAACCGTAATCAGGCTGCAAGGGAGGTCATGGAAAAAATAAAAGAATACAACGCCCAAACCCTGGTAGTGGGGCTGCCTATGACCAATGAAGAAATGCAAAGGAGAATCAAACACTTTGTATCATTGTTGGATTATGAAGGAAACATTGTATTTATTGACGAAAGCTACACGAGCGCGGAAGTTGAAGAAGAGATAAAAGGCGTAATAAAACACAAAAAAGACGGAAGAATCGACTCATTAGTCGCTAAAAAACTTATTGAAAACTATTTAAACAACTCTGTTTCTTCCTGATTCCTTTGCGTTATAAAGTCTCAGATCAGCCATTTCAAGTGTTTTTTCAAAATTTTTATATTTTTGTGACACACCGATAGACACCGTTACATGCAAGTTGTGCGGGAATGTTTCTTTTTCCACCGTACTTCTTATTTTTTCAGCCACTATTTTGGCGGTTTCAATATCCGTATCAGGCAGAATAATTACAAACTCCTCACCACCCCATCGACAAAAAATATCGTTTTTTCTTATAATCCCTTTCACCACTTCAACAAAATGTTTCAGTACTTCATCACCTACTTTGTGACCGTAAGTATCATTTATCTTTTTAAAATGATCTATATCAAGCATTAAAACCGAATAATTACCGAGTGTTTTTATTTTGGCGTTACATCCGCTTCTGTTTAATATTTTGGTAAGGTAGTCAATCTGTGATTTTTGCTTAACTTTAAAATAGTTGTAAATAAATATCAATACTCCCGTAACCAAAATATAGCCTAAAATAACAAAAGCGAGAAGTGTTTTATAGTTATGCTGAATTTCATATACGGCTTCGATGTTTTTTTTAGGTATTACGCTTAACATATATCCTTCATGCTTACCTTCTACATTGTACAACGGATAAGAAAAGATAAGATTATTTTCAACAGTGTTTATTTTTTTATTAAAGTTTATATTGTAATAATGATCAAACAGTTTACATATGTTTCCGCAAATGTAATAATCAGGGTTCAGCTTACATATTCTGTAATTGCTCCATGCATTCGGCAGAAGTTTGTTTTTAAGTACTTCTTTTTTAACAATCATAGCCAGATATTCCTGTTCAAACACATACTGAACAAGTCTTTTCATACTGAAAGATATCTCCATACTTCCGATCAGTTTACCGTTATAAACAAGAGGGTAAACATTTCTAAACCCGCTTACGAGTTTACCTGTTTCAAAACCGTGATAAGGCTTTAACGTACTTTGAACATATTTAATTGACGTTCTGTACGGAAAAAGTTTATCACCGTAAATATCTAAATCGTGAAACCTAACAAAAGATATACCTCCCGGCAGATGAAAATGAAACTGATAAGCACCGTACTGTTTTAAAATCATGTATTTTGGGTACAGAGCATCGATAAGTTCTTTTCTTGAGGTGTTAAAATCATTTTGAGCGTTTGCGATTATTTTTAAAATCTTATCGTCAATCAGTAAACTTTTTAGCAAGTCAGTATGCTGGTTAAGCACTTTTAACTGGTTCATATATACTTTTTTCTTTGTCTTATACAGATCATTAAGATAGTTGTTTTCGTTTTTCCGATATTCATATGTCAAAAACAGAAATGAAAAACCAAAAAAGATTGTGTTCATGATTATGAGTATGATAAGTATTTTTTTGTTACTTAGAAGTTCTCTCATTAAGTTCCCTGTAAAATTTGTTTATAAATTCGCTTTTTTGCGCCAAAAAACCGGTAATTGTCTCAAGCTCGGTTTCAGATCCGTTTTCGAAATCTATCTGCATGGACATTTTACTTTCATATGGAATGTTAAGAGCCTGTTTAATAACTTTTTCTTTTTCCCCTTCCAAATCAACACCCATGCTTTTTGCAATTCTTACCGCTTCGTCAATGAACTTTTCAACCTCATCTCTTTTTTCTTCCATTACCCAGCCTGTGGGCTTTTTGTAATAACTTTGAAGAGTGGCGAATGTTGAAATAAAAAGATATTTCTTCCACATATCTTCATCGATATTTTTGGAAAATTTGACTTTTAAAGAACATCCTTCAAAGACTTTTTTTATTTTTTCATTATCTTCGATACAGAGATAAAAAAGAGGCGTTTTTTTATGAATCACACCTGTAGATCTTTTGTTTGAAAGAATATAAATACACGCTTTTAAAATTTCGGCGTTTAGATCTTTTAATCTGTCAATATGAGCCAGCCCGTTTAATATAGGAACCAATAAAGTTTTATGATTTATGTAAGGCTTTATCTTTTCTTTTACATCATCAAGACTGTAGTATTTGGTCGTAATAAATACAACATCGTATATCCCTTCAAGCTCTGTTTTAGGATATACCGTGTATTCTTTATCAACATCGATGATTTTTAAACCGTCTTTTTTTATCTTCTCATAGGTTTTTGGAGTTACAAGAAGCGTAACGTCCCTGCCGCATCTCAGCAGTTCACCCGCAAGATATCCTCCGACGCCTCCGGCGCCAGCTATAAGGATTCTCATTTATTTCCTTTTATTAAGAATTTTATTCGCAACAACTGCTCCGGCCGCAATAGCCAAAAACAATAATATCAAAAAAATTTCACCAATCAAATCTTTAAAATCAATATAAGAGTTCATTATACTTAGATCTTTTTAAGAATCACACCGCATTCGGCATGGTTAGTATATGGAAACTGGTCAAAAAACGCAAACGCTTCGATACTTCTTCCCTGAGAAAGTGTTTTAAGATCCCTGTGAAGGGTTTCAGGATTACACGATATATAAATAATATTGTCAAACTCGTTTACGAATTCGCGGCTTTTGTCATCAAGCCCCGCCCTTGGAGGATCTATAAGTACATTCTTTAAATCGTATTTCGTAATAAGCGGAGATCTGTCTTTGTACAGTTTAGAAAACTCAGCCGCACTCATTGCAAGAAACGTAATATTGTCTCTTGCATTTATTTCAGCGTTGTATGTTGCCGCCTCGATTGACTCTTTGCTGATTTCAGTCGCTATTACTTTATTAAACCTTTCACTAAGAGGAATAGTAAAGTTACCGTTACCACAGTAAAGTTCAACCAAATCGCCTTTTAAGTCCTCTGAATTTCTCATAGCCCATTCTATCATTTTCTGATTCATCTGGCGGTTAGGCTGCGAAAATGTGTTTTCAATTATTTTGTATTTGTAAATCTTTGAATTAATATTGAGCTCTTCAATTAAATAGTTTTTATCAAATACGTATTTTCTGCCTTTTTTTCTCACAATAAAATCAGCGTTTTTGAATTTCTCTTTTAGTTTTTTAATATCTTCGGCAATACTTTCATCCACTTTTTTATGATAAATAAGTGTTATTATCAATTCGCCCTTTGAATTGCTTAAAAAGTCTATCTCATACAGTTTAAACCTGAGGTTTTCATTTTTTTCTATCTCTTTTAAAAGCGGGGTCATAATGTCATATATGGCTTTATCTACAATTTTACACTCTTCTATAGGAATAACCCCTCTTCCGTCTTCTTTTCTTTTCCTCATTGCATAATAGCTTTTATCCCCTTCATGCCAAACCCTGAATTCTGCTCTCGCTCTGAAATGCTCATCATTTCCGTGTACCACTTCAATTTCAGGCATATCAAACTCACTGAACATCTCTGTCAGTTTTTCGCTTTTCATTTTTAACTGTTCTTCATACGGCATCTGCCACAAAACACAGCTTCCGCATTTTCCAAAACTGCTACAAGTCATTTTACTCCTTTATTTATATCTTCACAACTTCACAACTTATCTACTTCACAACTTACCTACTTAAAACTCTGAACCAGTCCCATAACAATCAGATTCCATCCGTCTACCAGCACAAACACAAGTATCTTAAACGGCAAACTTATCATCACAGGCGGCAGCATCATCATACCCAAACTCATTAAAACGGAGCTGACCACCATATCAATAATCAAAAACGGCAGGAATATTAAAAATCCTATCTCAAACGCCGTTTTAAGCTCACTCAGCATAAAAGCCGGAACAAGTATCGTCAACGGCACATCGTCAATTGTTTTAGGATTCGGAAGGTGCCTGATTCTGAAAAACAAAGCCAGATCTTTTTCCCTCGTATTTTTAATCATAAACTTTTTAAACGGTTTTACCGCATTGTTAAAAGCCTCGTCATATCCTATCTTTTCTTCCATATACGGTTTAATTCCGGTATTGTACGCCTGTTTTGCATACGGTTCCATTATAAAAAACGTAAGTACAAGCGCAAGTGAAACAAGTAAAGTGGTAGGAGGAGACTGAGGTGTACCCAAAGCCTGGCGTAAAAACCCGAACACAACCAAAAGCCTTACAAAAGACGTCATTACAAGTATAATACTCGGAGCAAGTACAAGAAGTGTTAAAAGTATTGTGATATTTAACACGCTTACCAGCTGTTTCGGTGTTTCCGGTGCGGTAAGAGAAAGATTCACCGTAGGAATCTGAGGTGCGGCTGCAAATACCAAAATAGGCAGTAATATTATTAGTACTTTTTTCATTTACACCCTATTTTTTGACATTATCAAGTACTGATTTTTCGATTTTGTTTTGATTTTCTTTTTTCTTGGAGAAAAACCATATCTCAACACGTCTGTTTTTCGCCCTGCCCTCAGGTGTCGCATTAGCCGCAATCGGATGATACTCGCCGTAAGCTGCGGCACTTAACTGTTTAGGATCAACACCGTCTTTAATCAATACCTTAAGCACGCTAAGAGCCCTCGCGGCACTAAGTTCCCAGTTATCCGCATACGGAGATGTCGGAGGGGGAGGCACGTTATCGGTATAGCCCTTTATCTGAATTTCAATATTTTTGGGCAGATACTCTTTAATAATTAATGAAATCCTTTTTAAGAACAAAAGGGAATCCTCGTCAGTTATCTGAGCGCTGCCAGGTTTAAAAGTAATATCTGCGGGAAGCCTGATGAAAAAACCTTCTTCACCCTCTTCAAGTACGATTGCAGGCCCTTTTCCACCTGCAGTAAACTGTTTAAATTCAGCTACGGCCTGAGAGAGTTTATTAACGGTCTGTGCCGTTTCGTCGGTTCTTTCTATCGGTGTCGCTTTTTGTATTCTGTTACGGCTGACTTCCGTCTGTGTACCGCCTTCAAGAACACTTAATGCCCCTGCAAGGGAACCTATGGCTTCTTTAACTTTTTTCGCATCCATAGTCGACATGGATAAAAGCAATACGAAGAAACACAAAAGAAGACTCATCAAGTCCCCGAATGTAGCAAGCCATTCCGGCATACATTCAGGACATTCGCATTTACATTTTTTAGCCATTTAATTTCCTATTCAAATTGTGACTTTCTTTGTGAAGGCGGTAGGAAACTTAACAGTTTCGCTTCGAGTGTTCTTGGGTTATCCCCCGCCTGAATAGACATAATTCCTTCAATTATCATTGTTTTAGCAAGTATTTCGTCATTGTTTCTGATTCCCAGCTTGTTGGCGACAGGACTTCCGAAGATGTTACCGATCATCGCACCGTAAAGCGTTGTAAGCAAGGCAACCGCCATCGCCGGACCGATCGCTGAAGGATCGGACATGTTAAGAAGCATCGCAACAAGCCCTACAAGGGTACCGATCATCCCCATCGCACCGGCAAGACCTGCCCAGTTGCTGAATATAGATGCCATCTGCTTGTGTCTTGCGTCCATCTGTTCAAGATCTATTTCAAGAAGTTCTCTGATAGTATCAGGCTCGTTTCCATCAACAGCCATTGAAAGGCCTTTTTTCAAAAACTCGTCTTCTTCGTTAGCTGCAGCCTGTTCGAGTGAAAGAATACCGTCACGTCTTGCCTGCGTGGCGTAATCGACAAGTTTTTTAATCAGTTCTTCATAATTTGGCTGATAAGAAGGTTTTATCGCAATCATAAACACTTTTGCGAATTTTGTCATCATTTCCATTTTATTGGAAATAAACAGGGTCATAATTGATCCCAGTACAACGATTAATATCGACTGACCGTCGATATACGGACCTACACCCACCCCCATTGCCATTGCGGCGATAATTAAACCGAGCGCACCGACAAGCCCGATAACACTTGCTAAATCCATTAAAATAGCCTTTTTTGCTATAATTATAACAAAAAAAGGAAAATTGTATGCTTCAAATAATTATTTTGGCCGCAGGCAAAGGCACTCGTATGAAATCCCCCACTGCAAAAGTGCTTCATACACTTTGCGGCAAAAGTATGATCGAATATATTATTGAAGAATCGTTAAAACTGACAAACGACATCCATGTGGTGCTGAACCATCAGTTTGAAAAAGTAAGCGAAACTGTAAAAGCATACCCGGTAAACATTATAAAGCAGGATCTTGAAAACTTTCCAGGTACCGGAGGAGCCATTAAAGAAGTACCTATAACAGGTGACAAGGTGCTTGTTTTAAACGGTGATATGCCTTTGGTTCAGGCTAACGAGCTTAAAAAATTCGAAAACATTGACGCAGACATCGTAATGAGCGTTATGAACCTTGCAAATCCGGACGGATACGGAAGAGTGGTAATAAAAGACTCAAAAGTGCAAAAAATCGTAGAACAAAAAGACGCCAGCGAAGAAGAACTGAAGATCCCTTACGTAAACGCCGGGGTTTATCTGTTTAAAGGTGACGTTCTTAAAAAATATCTGCCGCTTCTTAGCAACAACAACGCCCAAAACGAATACTATCTGACGGACATCATCGAAATGGCCGTTAATGACGGACTAAACGTACAGGCTTTAGAAGTGGAAGAGGAGAACTTCAAAGGTATCAACTCAAAAAAAGACCTTGCACACGCCGAAGAAATAATGTGTAAAAGAATAAAAGACTTCTGGATGCAAAACGGGGTTATAATGCACCTTCCTCAGACTATATATATAGATGCGTATTCGAGTTTTGAGGGTGAATGCGAAGTTGGAAACGGATGCGTCATCAAAAAAAGCGTCATCATCGAAAGCGAAATAAGACCATTAAGCGTTATAGAAGAAGCGGTCGTTAAAAATTCGGGCGTGGGACCGATGGCAAGAATCAGACCTAAAAGTGAACTTACAGATACGCATATCGGCAACTTCGTAGAAGTAAAAGCCTCCAGACTAAAAGGCGTTAAAGCCGGACACTTAAGTTATCTTGGAGACAGTGAAATAGATGAAGGCACAAACGTCGGCGCCGGAACCATTACGTGTAATTACGACGGCAAGGCAAAATACAAAACAAAAATTGGCAAAAACGTATTTATAGGAAGCGACTCTCAGCTGATAGCTCCCGTAACTATTGAAGATGACGTTATGATAGCAGCTGGAAGCACGGTAAATAAAGATATTCAAAAAGGATCGCTTGCAATAAGCAGGGCTCCTCTTAAAATTATAAAAAACTTTTATTATAAATTTTTCGGGAGAAATGAAGGATAAGTTTTGGAACCAAAAAACATATTAATAGGCGTAACGGGAAGTATTGCCATATATAAAACATGCGAACTTGTAAGGCTGTTCGTAAAAAGCGGACATAATGTGAGGGTTGTTATGACTCATGCCGCGGCTAAATTCATCTCCCCTCTTACATTCGAAACACTTACCCGCCAAAAGGTACTCATAGAAGAAAACGAAGACTGGTCGGGAGAACTAAACCATATAGATTACGCCCAGTGGGCCGATATTTATATAATTGCGCCGGCAACTGCAAACACCATGAATAAAGCCTACCGGGGAATAGCCGACAATCTGCTTTTGCAAACTTACCTCGCATGCACCGCACCGGTTCTTTTCGCCCCGTCTGCAAATACAAACATGTATCTTCACAAAACGACATCCGAATCGATAGAGAATTTAAACTGTATTGAAGCAAACAGCGGGCTTTTGGCATGCGGTGACGAAGGCGTAGGAAAAATGGCCGAACCCGAAGAGATTTTTCTAAGGGCATTGAGAGAACTCAATAAAGAGGATTTCTGGCTGAATAAAAAAGTAACGGTAACAGCCGGGGGAAGTATTGAAAAAATTGACGACGTAAGATATGTCAGCAACTTCTCAACAGGCAAAATGGGAGAAGCGCTGGCAAAGGCGTTTTATATAAAAGGTGCAGATGTTACGCTTATATCAAGTAAAGAACACAATTTAAGCAAAGAAATATCCCGGATAAAAGTCGCCTCAGCCGAGGATTACAGAAGAGAAATATTAAACTCATCCCCTGATTATCTGGTAATGGCCGCAGCCATTGCGGACTACAAACCCAAATACACACCCGGAAAACTGAAAAAAGAAAACATCGGTGAGAAAATGATTCTTGAAATGGAAAAAAACATCGACGTGCTTGAATCACTGAAAAACGAACCGTTTAAAAAAATAGGATTCAAAGCGGAAAGGGATGAGCAAAACGCACTTAAATACGCAAAAAACGCACTTAATAAGAAAAACCTTGACGCTGTATGCCTGAATCTTTTGACTAAGAACGATTTCGGAAGCGATACGAACGAAGTTGTTTTTATTACCAAAGATTACGAAAAAACGTTTGAAAACGACACAAAAGAAAACATAGCCTTAAAGATTGTTGATGCCGCTAAACATATCTAAAATAGGAAAAGTATTAAAAGATCTAAACAGAATCGGGGATGTAAGTGAATTTAACGCCACCCTCCCCGTGAAAATAGAAGTAAAAAAAGAAATCAACCCCATACGATATCTAATAAAACTCGGAAACAGGGAAGTTGAAACAAAAAGCTCTTTTCCTTTAACAGTCGGCAAAAAGTATTTTGCTGAAATTAAAGAAATAAAATCAAAACTTCAAATCAGCAACCTAAAAGAAATTCCGGATATTCTTGAAATGCTAAGCAAGATTTCATTTAAAAACAAAGAAAAAACAATCAATTTCACCAAACATGAGATATTAAACCATCTTGCAAATTCGCAAAACAAACTTGAATTTATTTTTTTTACAAATATGCTTTTGTCTTTTGAGCAGAACATAAGACACCTTATAATAAACGAACAAAAAAAAGCGCTTATTCAATACAAATATACAAAAAAAAGTGTAAAATTCTATGCGGTTTACAACCATTTGGGTGAGCTTGAGGGTGAAATTACGCAAAACTCATTAACACTTTATTCACCTTATACGGCTACACTTCAGCTGATACAGATATATAAAGACGAGCTTGAGCTGGATGTTTTTTTGTATAAAAAAGAACCTAAGCCGTTATTTAACTTTTCAGAAAATCTATTAAACTTAAAGGTATGAAATGCATTTGGCAATTATTATGGATGGAAACGGGAGATGGGCAAAAAAAAGAGGACTTAAAAGAATTGAAGGACATAAAAAAGGTGCCGAAACTGTAAGAAGCATTACAGAGTACTGCGCAAAAAATGACGAAATTTCCGTTTTGACGCTTTATGCGTTTTCTACCGAAAACTGGAAAAGACCGAAAATGGAAGTCGAGTTCTTAATGAAACTTTTAGAAAACTACCTTGAAAAAGAGCTTGAGACATATATAAAAAACGATATAAAATTTGAAACCATTGGCGATATTTCTAAGTTTTCCGATAAACTGAAAAAAAGAATCGAAATAACCAAAGAGAAAACAAAAAACAATAAAAAACTAACCCAGGTACTTGCCCTGAATTACGGAAGCAAAAACGAAATCACCAGAGCGGTAAAAAAAGTTGTGTCTCTAAACGAAGAAATAACGGAAGAAAACATTCAAAAACACCTTGATATATCAAGGGACGTAGATCTTTTAATAAGAACAAGCGGAGAAATAAGACTGAGTAACTTTCTGTTATGGCAGTGTGCATACGCCGAAATGTTTTTTACCGACACCCTGTGGCCAGACTTTACGGTAGAAGAACTTGATAAAATTATAAAAAACTTTCACCAAAGAGAAAGAAGATTCGGGGGAATTTAAAGGTATCCAATGATTTATTTAATAATTTTTATACTCGGTATTAGCATAGGAAGTTTTCTCAATGTCGTTATTTACAGGGTTCCTCTGCAAAAAAGTATCATAACGCCTCCGAGCAGCTGTCCAAACTGCGGGGAAAGAATAAAACCCTGGCACAACATTCCTATACTCGGGTGGATAATTTTAAAAGGAAGATGCGCTTCATGCAGTGCTAAAATCTCGCTCAGATACCCAGTTGTAGAGCTTTTAACAGGAATTATCGCAATAATAGTCTATAAAAAAACAGGATTAAATATCTTTTTTATTATCAATTTTGCACTTTTCAGTACACTGCTTGCATTAAGCATGATTGATTTTGATTACAAAGCCGTTCCCGATTCCCTAAATCTTTTGGCTTTGACACTCGCATTTTTCTCTTCACCCGATATAGTTGAAAACTTTACTAACGCACTTATTCTTATGGGAGGTATGAGTCTTATTAGGTTTTATGTATCATACATTATCAAACGTGAAGCAATGGGAGAAGGCGATATAATCGTGGCGGGTACAATGGGGGCGCTTCTTGGAATCAAACTCGCCCTCATAGCCATTTTCATCGGTTCCGCCCTTGCCATACTGCCTTCAATTTACAACAGAATCAAAAATAACGACTACGAACTTCCGTTTATACCGTTTTTAGCACTCGGAACGTTCATAGTTTGGGTTTTTAGCGATTATTTTATTACATTATGGAGCTCAATATATGGATAGACTCTCGGCATATCTTGTTAAAAATTTCTGGCCTATTTTTATAATGATATTTCTTATACTTTTCCTGATTACATCGATCATTATCATCATTTCAATAGCAAACATTACAGCAAATATTCATATTACTTTCGGAGAGCTTTTCAAAATGTATATGCTCTCTTTACCAAAAGTACTATTTATCACTCTTTCGATATCATTTTTCATATCCACAATTTCACTCTTTGCAAAACACAGCGAAACTCAGGAACTGGTCGCCCTCTTTTCTTCAGGAACGACACCTTTTAAACTTATAAAACCGTTTGTTATTATTTCAATAATCCTTACTCTTATCAACCTTGCCATTCTTTTTGTATCGATACCATATGCAAAGATTGCCTTTAAAAACTTTAAAAACCAAAAACAGCAGGAGGCAAAATTCAACTTCCAGACATCACAAATATCGCAAAAATTCGGCCAGTGGAATATTTTCACCTCTTCAAAGAAAGACAAAACCTATAAAGACCTCGTTTTATACAACAATGCAAAAGACGAGCTGATTATGGCAAAATACGCCAACCTTGACACTAAAAACGGTTATCTTGTTTTCCAGCTTAAAGAAGGAAACGTATACGCGTTTAATAAAAACACCATTATTAACTTTTCTCAAATGTTTATTAATCAGAAAATACCGAAAAGCAATTATTCGATTTTCAGATTCAACGAATACTTCAAACAGTTCAAAAAACTGTTCGGCTTTTATCTGCCGTTTGCACTTTTGCCTTTATGTTTAATATTCTTTGTACCTCCTATATCGTTTTTCCATCCGAGAATTCATAAAAACAGATCACTTGTATATTCTATAGGCCTTATAATACTTTATCTTGTTGTTACAAAGACTACATCCTCTCTTATTCTTAACTTTATAATAAGTTTCTTGTTTTTCGTTACGGGCTATATTCTCTATAAAAGGAAGACACCATTTTAAAAGCGATAATAAGCTATGACGGAAGCAAATATTACGGAATGCAAAAACAGCCTGATAAAAAAACCGTACAAGGCTGTATAGAAGAAGCACTAAGAAAATTAAACATAACTTCAAACGTCTCACATTCCGGAAGAACTGACAGAGGAGTACACGCATTAAATCAGGTGATAGCTTTCGAAAAGCCGGAATTTTGGAATATTGAAAAATTACAAAACTCTTTAAATAAAATCCTTCACCCCTCAATACATATAAAAAAACTGACAAAAGTTCCTAAAAATTTCAATCCGAGGTTTGACGCCAAAAAAAGAAGCTACAGATATCTGCTAACACCTATATTTTCACCGTTTAATGCAGCATATACTACGTATTATTCAAATTATATAGACCTGCAACTAATAAACAATGCCTTAAAAATATTTGAAGGAGTACACGATTTTGAATATTTTGCAAAAACAGGGAGCGAAGTAAACAGTTACATAAGAGAAATATTCTCTGCCAAAGCATTTAATTATAAAGAATATACGGTAATTAAAATCACCGGTAACGGATTTTTAAGAGGGCAGATTAGACTGATAGTCGATTTTGTACTTAAAATAAACGAAAACAGACTGACACTAAAAGATCTAAAAAAACAGCTTGATAAAAAAAGTCTCATTTCAAAACATCTTGCACCACCAAACGGACTTTATCTTGAAAGAATATGGTATTAAAATTATATATTCTAAATCGGTAGTTTTTTAATATGATTGACTAAAAAAAGCAGTTCAGTTGAATTAATGAAAAAGTGACAGACACCAATCTTGGGAATTTAAATTTTTGGTTGCGGGGGCAGGATTTGAACCTGCGACCTTCGGGTTATGAGCCCGACGAGCTACCAGGCTGCTCTACCCCGCGTCAAAAATGGCTGGGCTGGGAGGATTCGAACCTCCGAATGACGGAGTCAAAGTCCGCTGCCTTACCGCTTGGCGACAGCCCATCATTGATTGGGTGATGAAATTGTAATAAAAATGATTCGACAAGTCAAGACTTTTTGATTATAATTTCGCGAAAAAAAGGAGAAAACGTGAAAAAATTAATATTTGTATTTATTTTTTCATTATTTCTTAATGCAGATCTCATTTCTGATGCGAACACACTTATCAGTCAGGCAACTGCATTAGATAACAGCATCAAATTAAACACATTCAACATAACCACTTTTGAGTCGTTTTCAAAAGATCTAAACGAATTTGCCAATACACCGATTGAAGATACTGAGAATTTAAGTACGCTTCTTTTTACATATGTAAAACTCTCACAAGTTACATTTCAGCTCGCTTATGACGTAACAAACATTGTGGATCAAAACTCACAAAACGCAAGCGACGATTACCTGATGACACTTGTTATACTCACCCAAACGACACTCAGACTCAGTGACGACATAGGTGAAATGGCAGACAGAATCGGAGAAATGGCCGACAGGATCGGTGAGATGGCTGACAGAATTGTTTATACAGAAGATTTAATATATAAATACTCCCAAATGTTAAACGAAACAGCCAAATACATCATTGATAAAATACCTACCAAATAGCCATGAAAGAACAGATAAAAAAACTGCAAGAAGAAGGGTACCAAAACATCTTTGTATGGAGTGATGCCAAAGGCACCTATTACGACTGGCATACGCACCCGTATGAAGAAATCAGGGTTATGCTAAAAGGTGAAATGATAATAAACACAAAAAAACAAAAATTTCACCTTAAACCCGGAGACGTTTTAAAAGTACCTGCCGGTGAAATGCATGAAGCATATGTTTTGGAAGACTGCGAATACATATGCGGCAGTAAATTTTGATATAATTATATATAGGTACACCGAGAGAGTGCTGGGAAACCAGAGGAAAGTCCGGGCTGCTGCAAGGCAGGGGTCAGTCTAACGGACTGCCGCCGTAAGGCGAGGGAAAGTGCCACAGAAAACAAACCGCCGATGGGCGTTACGCCACAGGCAAGGGTGAAAAGGTGAGGTAAGAGCTCACCGGGGATATGGCGACATATCCCGTCATGGTAAACCCACCCCGCAGCAAGAAGGGATGGTAAAGCCTTGCGACTCTACCCTTCGCATGAGCGGCACCGCAAGGTGTGCGCCGAGATAAATACTCTCATAAACAGAACCCGGCTTACAGGTGTACCTAAAACTCAATTTCTTTCAAATCTTTCTTTTCAACAATATTAAACAACACCTTATGTTTAAACAGCTGATGGCATTTAGGGCATCTTGTAGAATAAAGAGGAAAAACCTTTTTACAGTTCTGACAGACATATTCAAATTCAAGATCCGCAAAATTATGCTTCAAGTTTTTTAAAACTTCTATTTCAAACGGAGCTTTCTCTTCACACACGGCGTTATGCTTTGCCGCAAGCACATTCATATATTTTTTTTCAAAAGGTATGTCGTTTCTGTACCAGAAAAGATCTAAATAATCGTATACTTTATCTTCAGGTATTGTTTCATAAGCCTTTTTAGGATCTTTCATAAACAGCTCTTTTAAATACTCTCTTTGTATAAAAGGATATTTTTTATAAACGTCGTCAATAGTTTTTATTTCTTCACAGAACTCAATATTACAGTGTTTTTTCAATGCAAGTTTGAAAAGCGCGTAAGCCTTTTCTTCTTCAAGTGAAACCTCAAGTTCGTCAAATATCTCCAAAATATTCACTATTTCATTCAGATTGTTGAGCTTTTCGTCAATAAGTATTAGGAGTTTAAGAGTTTCGATATCCCTCGGTTTAGCCGAAAGTATCTGATAAGCGGTCTTTTTGGCTTTTTCAAGAAAACCGGCTTTATAGTATAGTTTTGCTATATGTCTTAAAATTTCTATACTTTTAATATTCTTACTGATCCACAAATAGATCTTTAAAGATTTTTCAAAATCACCCTCTTTTTCATACGCTTTTGCCAAAAGATAAAGTGCGTCTATTGATGCTTCATCGAGTTTTAGGTTTTCTATTTTGATATATTCGAAATCTTTTAAAAACTCCTCAAGTTTCTTTTCTCTTAAATATTCCCTTAATTTGCCAAGAGCTATTGTTATAAGAACGCTTATTAACACAATTACAAAAAACATTATCACACTAAACAAAGGATCCCTGAAATCCATATATACCCTTTTATGCTTATTTATAAAATTTTACTATAATTTCGTTATGATAAAACCAGAATCCATAGAAAACTTAAAAAGTATAGTAGATATAGTCGATGTTGTCGGAAATTACGTACAGTTAAAAAAACAGGGAAGCAACTACACCGCTTTATGCCCTTTTCACAGTGAAAAAACTCCTAGCTTTGTAGTAAGTCCTGCAAAACAGATTTATCATTGTTTCGGCTGCGGAGCAAGCGGCGACGCCATCAAATTCGTAATGGATATAGAAAAACTCTCTTATCCCGAAGCGATTGAAAAACTCGCAAGTATGTACAATTTCAAGCTCGAATATACAAAATCATCTTCATTTGTTAAAACAGACACACTTGAAAAAGTAAATTCCTTTTACATTCAGGAGCTTTATAAAACAAAAAACGCATACGAATACCTGAAACAAAGAGGCATCAACGATTCCACGATAGAAAAGTTCGCCCTCGGATACGCACCTGACAGTAAAAAACAGTTTATGTTTTTCAAAAATGCAAACCTTGACTTCAAAGAATTAAAAGATCTCGGAGTCCTCTCCGAAAACGGAGAATATCCGAGACTTATCGAAAGAATCACCTTCCCTATATTCTCCCCGAGCGGTAAAATAATAGCAATGGGCGGCAGAACCATTACAGACCACCCGGCAAAATATATAAACTTTACAAACACAAAAATATTTAATAAATCCAAAACTTTTTACGGTCTGAATTTTGCAAGAGAGCATATTTTAAGAAAAAAAGAAGCGATAATAGTAGAAGGATATATGGATGTGATAATGCTCCATCAGGCGGGATACAACACCGCAATAGCGACTCTCGGTACCGCTCTTACGCCTGATCATCTGCCGCAGCTGAAAAAACTATCAGCCAGAATACTGCTCTCATACGACAGTGACAACGCAGGAATAAACGCTGCTTTAAAAGCCTCGAAACTACTGTTTAGATCTTTTTTCGAAGGGGGCGTAATATTGTTTCCTCAGGGACTTGACCCTGCGGATGTGGTAAAAAACGGAGATGATTTAAATGAATATTTTAAAAACCAAATTCCTTTTATGGATTTCATAATCAATTACACAATTCAAAAATACGACCTTAAAAACCCTGTTCAGAAAAAACAGGCCGTGGATGAGTTAAAAGAATACATCTTTTCGCTGCCTGAACTAATACAGGAGAGTTTTATTACAAAAGCGGCCCAGTTTCTGCAGATAAGCCCTAAACTGCTGACGGTAAGAAGATCTAAAGACACAACCGTAAACAACAACAAAAAGATTGAAATAGCCGAAGCCTCAATTATCAAAACACTTTATGAAAACCCGCATATTATGGACGAAATAGTTGAATATTTAAGCCTTGACGTTTTTAAAACACACAGACACGAACTCTCGCTCGTATATCAGGAAAAGTTTGAAGACCCGGCACTTCTTGATATTGTTCTTAGAGAAGATGTTTTAAGCCTTGATATGGATACTCTGAAAAAACAAATCATAAAACTTCTGATACCGTATTACCAGCAAAAAGTGCTTCAGCTAAAAACCTCAAACCTGCCGACTGATGAAAAAATGCACAAACTGAAAATTCTAAACTATAAAATCTTACAGTTAAAAAAAGGAGAACTTGTTGAAAGCGATAGCACTATTTAGCGGAGGGCTGGATTCAGCTCTTGCAATAAAACTTATTCAGGACCAAAATATTGAAGTTGAAGGCGTATATATCGATGTGGGCTTTGAAAGTAACAAACAAAAAATCTCACATCTTCAAAAACTTGCCGACGAACTCGGTATCAAACTAATAGTACTTGACATAAAAGAACAGTATATAAGAGATATTTTATTCTCACCCGTATACGGTTACGGCAAAAACATGAACCCGTGCATCGACTGCCATGCAAACATGATAAGGGTGGCAAAAGAGTATATGAAAAAAACAGACGCGAAATTCATCATAAGCGGTGAAGTAGTAGGTCAAAGGCCGATGAGCCAGAGACTTCCTGCACTTAATGCCGTAAACAAACTCGCAAACGCCGAAGGTCTCGTATTAAGACCGCTGAGTGCAAAACTGCTGCCTCCTACCGTACCTGAAATAGAAGGATGGGTAGATAGGGAAAAACTGCTCGGAATCAGCGGCAGGGACAGAAAAGTACAGCTTGAGCTCGCTAAAAAATACAGGCTCGAAAACTTCGAAAGTCCCGGAGGTGGATGTCTTTTAACAGATATAAATTTTTCAAAAAGATTAAAAGACTTTTCAAAAACACTAAAACTAACTCCAAACGAAATAGAAATATTAAAAGTCGGAAGACATTTCAACGTCGGAGGCTACAAAATAATCATTTCAAGAAAAGCGGATGAAAACCAGCCTCTAAAAGAATACAAAGGCGATATTTTTGAAAAGATGTTTACAAAAGGATTCCCGGGACCCGTAGGGCTGATACAAAAAGACGCCCCAAAAGATATCAAACAGCTCGCAGCTGATATGATGGTCAGCTACACAAGAGAAAACGAAGGTGATGTTATTATAGGTGAAGAGATTTATAAAGGCACGAAAAAAGACAAAAACGAATTTGCAAAATACCTTGTTTAAAACTTCAGCCACTTATCAAGTATTTTTTGATAAGTCCCGTCTTTTTTCATTTCTTTTAACGCAGTGTTTATTTCATTTAAAAGTGTTTTTGCTTTTGGGTATTTTTTGGCGATAAACATATAAAATTCAGTCTTATGTTTTACAGGAATATCAATATATGTGATATTTTCAGGGATTTTGCATTGACCTGTAACTTTGTATCCTATCATTCCTTCATACGCTGCAATCATCGCATCACATCTGTTTTCCGATATTTTTCTTAATGCGTCACATGAGCTTTTCGCACCCTGGTCTATTTTTTTATCTTTGCTCACACCAAGAAATTTATGGTATTTTGCAACCTGGTATCCGTTTACATCACAGTATCTGAGTTTATCTGGATTTGTATGTATTATCTTTTTAAATTCCTCTTTGGTATATTTGTCTTTATTAAACCATATAACAGGATGTGTGTGGTATATGCTGTCTGTAAGGTAAAAATTTTCGGCCCTCTTTTTAGAATACGTACCGTCCATAAACATTTCGTATATGTGTACTTTATCATAGTTTTCCACAAGATATAAGCATCTTTTCCACGGAATCAGATCTATTTTGTAATTTTTACCTATTCTTTTAAACACCTCATCGGCTATATCCACACTCACGCCAACAAGTTTTTCTTTGCCGTTTATGTTTTTTTTGAAAATAAAAGGAGGCCACTGTGCCGAATCATCGCATATATGTATAACTTCACCCGCATAAAGAATCAACCCCAAAAACAGCAAAAAGATCTTTTTCATTGTTTTTTCCCTCTAAATCCTATTACCGTGATATCGTCGTTTCTTTCATTATCTCCCTGATATTTTTTTAATTCGGCCATAAATATGTCTTTTTGTATATTAAACGGATATTTATAATACTGTTTAATTAAATTCATAAAACGTTTTTTGCCGAATGGAAAACCTTTTTCCCCTCCGTTTTGATCCAAAAACCCGTCCGTTGTTACATAAAACGCATCTTTGGCAAGGTCGATTTCATACTCTTTAAACTCGTAATCGAACCTGCTTCTGTTATACCCTACAGAATACCTGTCACCTTTTATCTGTTTTACTTCACCTTCTTCAACATAAAAAAGTGAAATATTTGCACCCGAAAACTTCATTTGATTTTTATTGAAATCAAGATACAGCACCGCACCGTCAAACCCGGCATTTGATTTTGAGGTTTTATCATACTGATGCAGCAGTGTTTTAATCTGTACGTTGAATTCACTCAAAATCTTAGAAGGTGAAACATTGTTTTTATCCAGTTTATATATCACCTGTCTTTCAATCGCACGTGTCAGCATTGTCATGAATGCACCCGCAACACCGTGTCCTGTGGCATCCACAACCATAAGAATATATTCGCCCTCTGCAATTTTTTCGAAAAAGTATATATCCCCGCCTACTATATCTTTAGGCTCCCAGATAATAAAATAATCCTCAAATACTTTATCGAACATCTCTTTTGGAGGGAGTACCGCATACTGTATCAGTGAAGCGTACCTGATACTGTCCATGGTCATCTGATGAAGTTTTTTTATCTCTTTTGATTTTTCATCAACCAAAATTTCAAGGTTGTTCTTCATAAATTCAACTTCTTTTTTGGAAGTAATATCAAACGCAATCCAGATATATTCATCCGTATCAATATAGTAGTGTTTGCTTGCAAAGGTTGACTCAAGCCATTTGTCTTTTATTTTTATTTCTGTTTTATACACGCCCTGCTTTTTGACATTTTCGATAATTTCCTGATAATCAATATTAAACATGGAGAGGTTTTTACCTATTACACTGCTTCTGTCCATTTCTAAAAGGTCACAAAACGCATCTGAAATGTTTAAAATATTACCTTCTTTGTCAAATTCCAGAATTGAAACGTTTTGATTTACTATCTGCATAAGCTCCGCAAGTTCGGAATGAAGCTGGGAAGTGACGACAATACCGTTGTTTGCAAACGTAGCGATTTCCCCAAACTCGTCGCTTGTACTGATATTGATCGGTTTAATCGTGTTTTTTGGGTTTGATAAAAATTCAAAAAAGTTCTCAAGCCCGAGTTTAAGCTCTTTTAGAGGTCTGTCTATTAGTCTGAATAAAACTAAAACTACAATAATCGTAATCAGAATGGTCGCCGCAATGAAATAGATATAAAGCGTTCTTTTTTTATGAATTAGATTACTTGTGATTTCGTTAAAGTTTTTATTTACGATTTGAAACGCTTTTTCTTCTTCTTTATTCAGTCTTTCTATTATTTTATGCATATCGTAAAAGAGCTCTATAAAACCTATCTTTTCACCGCTGTAGTAGATATCGTTTGCAATCGATTTGTACTTTTTGTATTTATCGGGAATTGTATCGCCTATTATCATCTTGCCGTTTTCGTCCTTATAACCTGCAACATATATCCTCTCTCCGACCGAATCATAAATATATACGCTTTTTATTACTTTTTTACTTAGAAGGGATTTGACTATTTTTTTGAGGTTTTCATCATCGAGGTTGTAAAGGGCGTATCCGATAGCACCGTTTAAAATATTTAAAAGATCTTTTAAATTCTCAACCGCTTCTTTTATCTGATTTGATTTTTCATTTTCGATAAAATCTTTAATAAACTCATACTGCTGCATGCTCAGCTGGTCAATAAGTTTTTTCTGATAATTTTGCAGCATAGTAGCCACAAAGAAAAGAACCACAGATTCCAACGCAACAATAATGACGGCTACTTTAAAAAATATACTTTTTCTTATTCTGCTGAACAAAATTAACCTTTAAAACGTTTACTTTATTATAACACAAAATTATTTCAGTTTTATAAACCCGTTATCCACAAGATAGTCATAAATCTTGCTAACTATTCCACCTGCTGCGCTTCCCCCGTGCCCTCCGTGTTCAATCAAAACAGTCACCACCACCTGAGGGCGTCTGTAAGGGCCGAATGTCGTGAGCCATGCGTGTGAGCGGTGAAAATAGGCAAGTTCGTCTTCTTTTTTTCTTTTTTTAACTTCCTGAGGGATCGAATACACCTGTGCCGTCCCTGTTTTTCCGGCTATTGTAACTTTTGTGGTGATATGGTTTGTTGCAGTACCCCCAGGAGCGTTACAAACAGCCCACATTCCCCTTCTTACAAGTCCCAGATACTGTTTTTCCCTTTTTGAAAGAACGTCTTTGAGTATAGGTTTAGTTTTATTCTCATCTATCTGCTTAACGATAAAAGGCTTGGGAAGTTTACCTTTTGCAATTAAAGCTGTGTTTACCGCTACCTGAAGCGGGGTTGCAAGAAAATACCCCTGTCCGATTACGGCATTGAGGGTTTCTCCTATGAACCAAGGCTGATGATAACGTCTGGCTTTCCACTCTTTATCGGGGACAATCCCTTTTTTTTCATTTGGAAGATCTATTCCGGTCTTTTTCCCAAAGCCCATTTTTCTAAGGTTTTTGGCTATATAATCAATTCCGAGTCTTAAACCGATTTTGTAATAATACACATCGACACTTCTTTTTATGGCTTTAATCAGATCAACTTCTCCGTGTCCCCCTACTTTCCAGTCCCTGAATTTTCTGTTGCCTATTTCGATATACCCGGGGCAGAAGATCTTTTGCCACGGGTTCCATTTCCTGCTTGCAGCGGCTATCAAGCCTTCTGCCGGCTTTATTGTCGATCCAGGAGGATATATGCCGCTTACGGGTTTATTTAACAAAGGGTTGTAGATGTTGTGTATCAGTTTATACCATGTTTTATAATCGATCCCTTTTACAAAAAGATTATTGTCAAAACTCGGATATGTCACAAGGGCGAGTATTTCCCCGTCTGTTCTCATAACTATTACCGCACCCTTTTTATTCTGCTTTTTAAGCATATTATAAATATAGCTTTGAAGTTTCGTATCGATACTCAGTATCAGTTTATGCGAAACAGGTTTTTTGTAGGATATTTCATCAAGCACTTCGTTTTTTGCGTTTACGATAACCGTTTTTTTACCGGGTTCGCCCTGCAGGATATCGTCATAATATTTTTCAATTCCTCTTTTTCCTGATATTTGCGTAAGTTCTATGGTTTTGTTTCTTTGTAGATCTTTTACATTTGCTTTTGATACGTAACCGAGTACGTTCGAAAGCACGTCTTTATACGGATATTTTCTAAGGTAGCTCGGAAGGATGATTATGTTCCCGTTTAGACTCAAAAACGGCTGAACTTTATATATTACATCTTCGTCAACATACTTGATCAGTACAATAGGCTTATGGTTGTATGCCGAATTTTCTTTATCATAAAGATCTATAAGTTTAGTTTCGTTTATGTCTTTTAGAGTCTGTTTCAGTTCGTTTACGGACTGTACAAGTTCTTCTTTTTTGAGATGCGGTTTGAGGGCTATGTCAAACCTCAGCTCGTTATAAGCCACGGGAGAGCCCTCTCTATCGTAAATAACTCCTCTGACGGGTGGGATTTTTAGTGTTTTTTCCCTGTTTTTAAGTGAGAGCTGATTATATTTTTCATTTGATTTTACACTTAAGGTATACACCCTGTACACAAGCAAAGAATAAAATATAAAAATAATGCTCAGTACGATTTTAGTTCGCATTTAAACAGCCTTATTATAATTAAGTCAAACGCATAATTGTAAATCACATATACAAGTAGCATAAATATGTTTATATTGGCAAAATATCCGAGATACAGGGCCAAAAACAGATAAATCAAAAACAAGGCAACCGCATCCTGATAATGAAAATCGACAACATCCCTCAACCTGTTTAATAAAACGAATTTATTTAAAAACAGTATCAAAACAAAATAATAGATGTTAAAATTGTGAAAATATGAAAACAAAACAACAAACAAAACCGAAACGAAAAAACTCTCACACAATATAAACACGCCGAGCATTATAGGGAAAAAAGGTGTAAAACTGCCGAAAAAGTTTACAAAGTAAACTAACAACAGCCTTATAAATATTTGATTAGAGCTATTTCGTTGCAGTTTGGAAAAAATTTGCATTTTATACAGTCCGCCCATATTTTTTTATCAGGTATCGCTTCTTTTTCTATTTCAATAAATCCGAGCTTTTCAAAAAACTCTTTTTTGTATGTAAGTACGAGAACCTCTTTTAAACCGAGATCTTTTGCCTCATCAAGAAGATAATTGACAATTTTTTTACCGATTCCCTTCGAATGGTAATCTTTATCAACACCGAGTGATCTTATTTCGCCCAAAAACGGCGAAAAAATATGAAGCGCTCCGACACCCACCGGTTTTTTGTCGCTGTATACCAAAACGTACGACCTTATGTTTGTGGCTATTTCGTCATCATCCCTTCTTAGGATAATGCCCTCTTTTACATACGGTTCAAGTACGCTTTGGATGTCGATTATCTCCCTTAAAGTAGGTTTTTTAATTACAAACTCACTCATTAACACCGCCCCAGAGTACTTCGTTTATTTTCTGTTTAACTTTATCAAACCCTCTTTTTTTAAGGTTTGAAACAAACAGTGCATCAGGATATTTTTGCTTAAGTTTGGCAAGCTCACTTTGTTTTAATTTGTCTATTTTTGTAAATACAGTTAAAAGCTGCTGATCTTTTCTTCTGAACGAATTAATATATTCATCCACGTTATTGTCAATGTCAAGGTCCGGATGCCTTGCGTCTCTTAGGTGTATGAAAAGTTTGATATTAAACCTGTTTCTCAAAAACTCATCAAGGTTTTTCCCCCAGTCTTTTAACATACTTTTGGAAACTTTGGCGTATCCGAACCCTGGGAGATCCACAAGAACATATTTTTTCCCTTCATCTTCCACTTCGAAAAAGTTTATAAGCCTTGTCTTACCCGGAGTCTGTGATGTTTTGGCTATTTTTTGGTTTGTAAAAGAGTTTAAAAAACTGCTTTTTCCGACATTACTTCTTCCAAGAAGCGCCACTTCCGTAAAATTCGGCTCGATCGCTTCTTTAATAGAAGGTGCCGATGTTATAAATTTCACTTTCATTCATTAACCTTTATGATAATTTCTACAGGTTTTTTACCGCCTATTACTTCTGCGTTTTTAGTAAATCTGTTTAAAACTATTTTGTTACCTTTTACACTTTCGTTTGTTTCAAGTTTAACGATTTTGGCATTACCGCTTAAAATAATATTTCCGTTGTTTAACTGATATACAAGCTCCTGGGCCTGACCTTTGTATGTTGAATTTTCATCAAGGGCTATGGTAAAGTCCACATGCCCGATTGCCACAAACTTAACAGGTTTTTTATTGTCGTTAAAATAGACTATCATCTCGTCAGACGCTATTTTGTCCTTACCTTTTACGGCTTTAACGTCACCTTTGAAAACACTCTGTTTTTTTTGCATGTTATAATGAAAAAACTTACTTGTAACCTTCAGCTCCTCAGCATACACCAAAGCCGTCAGAAAAAGGATTGCCAATATTATTTTTTTCATTTTTTCACCTTTAAATAATATATTATATTTTGTGCGTAAAGATCTTTTTTGTTGTCTATTTCAAAGCTGTTTCCCCTGCCTTTGAAATCCGTGGAATAAATCTCGAATTTACCTCCTTCGAGAATTTTCGTATGCTTATCAAAATGTGCAAGGTTGGTTATCAGTTCAAAATCCCTGTTTTTATACCAGACGTCATATCCCGTTACGATATCGTCTTTAAAAACGGTTCTTTTGGCTTTATACTCTTCATTTCTCACCAAATCGCTTAAGTAAAGACTGTTTACAATATAACCTTTGTCATAAAGCTCGAACATTTTAAATTTTCCGGTTTTTGAGAGATTGCCTTCATACATATAAAACTTACCGTCGTTAAAAACAACATCCGGCAGTTTTACTATCTGAACGTTTGCTTTTGCTTTTTCGTTCGAACTTATAAAAAGAGGATATAACATCACCCCGAATACAAGTCCGAAAAAAAGTAAAACTTTTACCATAGCGCCAAAAACTTATCGTACAGTTTTTCTTCTTTTAGCAAAAATTCTATCATTTCCGCAACAGCGCCTTCACCTCCGTTTTTTTTCAGAGGGTAGTTTACGAAATCATAAATATACGGGTTTGCATCGTAAGGAGCAAACGATTTTTTTACAAGTCTGAGCATGGAAAGGTCATTCATATCGTCACCGATTACCGCAACTTCCGAATATGTTATTCCAAGCTCTTCAACTATTTTATCAAGAACCTCTTTTTTGTTTTTCACACCCTGTTTTACATATGTGATGTCAAGCTCATCAGCCCTTCTTTGGACTATTTCAGAAACACGGCCGGTTATAATGGCACTTTTTTTACCAAGCGTATTCCAGCTTTTAATCATCAGTCCGTCTTTGATATTAAACGCTTTAATTTCGTCTCCGCTGTTTGTATAATAAATCTTTCCGTCTGTTAGTGTTCCGTCCACGTCTATAACTATAAGCTCAATCATTTCTGTCCTTTTTTATTTATAAAACGCCTTTTGTTGAAGGAATGCCGGATTCCCTGTATGCAAGCGCCCTTCTTAACGCAACCGCAAACGACTTAAAAGCGCTTTCTACAATGTGGTGTTTGTTTGTTCCTCTTTTATAAATTATATGCGCCGCTATTTTAAAATTAAATACAAGCGATTTAAAAAACTCTTCCACAAGCTCAAGATCAAAGTCTTTAATAGCGCCTTCTCTTGGCATATCATAAACAAGATAAGCCCTTCCACCTATATCAAGGTCAACTTCAACCGCCGCTTCATCAAGAACAGCTACCGCGTTGGCAAACCTTTCAATGTTTTTAATCGGATAAACTTCTTTAAAAAGAGCCTCTCCAAGCACAATACCGACATCTTCAACCGTATGGTGGTAATCCACATAAATGTCACCGTCACAAAACACTTCAAGATCCATTCCGCTGTGTTTTGCAAGCGTTTCAAGCATGTGGTCGAAAAAACCCACACCTGTTGAAATATTGGCTTTACCGCTGCCGTTTATTTCAACTTTCAGCTCTATTTTAGTCTCTTTTGTCTCTCTTTTGATTTCAGTCATACTACTCTCCTACGATAAATCCGCTTAATCTGTGCTGCGTTTTAAATTTTAACGCATCTTTGTACCTCTTAAATCCTGTAATGTAAACCTTATAAAAATCTCCCCGTTTTAATACTTTCGTATTATATCCTAACTTTCTGTATTTTTTAGCTGTAAGATCGGCCCCTTCTTTTCTCATAAAAGCGCCAACCTGAATCATATAACCCGTTACGTAGTTTTTACCTTTAAACCCTATAACAATCAGCTTTACAGGAGCCGTACCGGTTTTATCAAGTCCTATTTTTTTACCTGCGGTATAGCTCAGATCGATAATTCTGTTTTTTACAAACGGTCCCCTGTCGTTTATCCTGACAACAACGCTTTTTCCGTTATTAAGGTTTATAACCTTCACTATCGTGTTCATTGGCAGGGTCTTATGCGCCGCTGTAAGGGCGTACATATTGTAAATCTCACCGTTGCTGGTATATTTTCCGTGGAAATTAGGTCCGTACCAGCTTGCAATACCCCTTTGCATCCAGCCGATCGGCACCGTGGCTTTTGGAAAATACACTTTTCCGTTTACGCTGTATGCTTTTTGAGTGCTTTTTTTTGCACCGGGAGTTTCGTACACCTGTGTAACGTATCTGTTTGTCGCACATCCGCTGAACAGTAATACCAACACAAACAAAAACAGTTTTTTCATCTCAATCCTTGTGGTACTTTTAATATCTGTCCGACCCTTATGGTCGTGGATTTAAGCTCGTTTACCTGTATGATTTTTCTGTAATCAACGCCAAACTCCCTTGCGATTTTTCTAAGAGAGTCCCCTTTTTTGACTTTGTAGTTTACATATACGCTGTTTAGGGGTATTATCAGCTTTTGTCCGATATGCAAAAATCGTCCGAGCCTGTTAAAATCTTTAATGATTTTGACTTTAGTGTCATATTTTTTCGCTATTTTAATTAGTGTATCGCCCTTTTTTACTTTATACACCATAAAATAATGTTTCGGATGAAATTTTAGCTTAAATTCGGCAAGTTTGTTATACGGAATATAAATATAATATTTGTAAGGGGGTGTAAACGAATAATTAAGGTGGAGGTTGTATTTTCGAATCTCTTTATAAGGAACGTTTAACACTTTACTCACATAATATAACGACGTACCTGCGGGAACTTCAACCCTTTTGAGCTGTGACTCCACTCCGCTGTTTAGAAGATAGGCGTTTGTATACTGAATAAAATCGTCACTGTTAAACAGAAACGACATTGCAAGTATTTTTAAAATGTATTTTCTCGTCTCTTTTGGAAGATACTGTCTGCTTAAGCCCTTTTGGTATCTCATCAGGTCGTTAAGGCCAATTGGTACATTATCAAGTTTTTTATACAGTTTATAAAGCCTCCCGAATGCGTATCTTCCGTGCCTTTGATAATCTTTTATAATTTTTCTGTACTGTTTTATGGTTTTATCTTTACGGCAGTTTTTTTTGAGACTTTTACACAGCTTGTCCACCTTAGCCCTTACAACCGCCTCCACTATCCTTGCCTCTCCGGCGTTATATGCCATAATCGCAAGGTACCATTTGCCGAAAAACCGGTATAAATAACTCAAATATTCAACAGCCGCCTGGGTTGATTTAATAGGATCTTTTCTCTCATCAACGTATTCATCGATTTTCAGACCGTAACGTTTTGCGGTTTTTGGCATAAACTGCCAAAGCCCTATGGCCCTTTTGTGCGATTTTGCCGAGGTTGTAAGATAACTTTCAGCCATCGCCACGGAAATCAGCTCTTTTGGCAGATCGCTTTTAAGTATCGAATGTTTAATAAGCGGAAGATAATCATAACCGTTTTCAAGCACGTTTAAAAAATAGATCTTTTTCTGCTTTGAATATTCATGATACAGCTTTTGTAGTTTCGGATATTCTATAAAACTATCCTCAATATCGAGCGCATTTAAAACATTTATATTTTTATTTGTAATTGCATCGGCATTTAAAAAAAGTGCAATAAAAAAAAGTAATACGATTTTTTTCATATATTAAAAAGTTCCTTTGCGTTTTTTGTAGTCACATCTTCGACCTCTTCTGGCGTAACACCCCAAAGCTCTGCAATTTTATCCCTTACATATATAGTATACATCGGTTCGTTTCTTTTCCCCCTGAAAGGATGCGGCGTAAGATAAGGCGCGTCTGTTTCTATCACCACCCTCTCTTTTGGAATTTTAGGAAATACGTTTACAAGTTTTTTGGTGTTTTTAAACGTAATCACCCCGCCGATTCCGTAATAAAACCTGTCTTTTAGTTTCAAAAGCTGCTCAGCCGCGTTAAAACAGTGAAGAACACCTCTGATATCCAGATGCTCTTCAAGTACTTTCAGGCTGTCTTCAGTCGCTTCTCTGATGTGTACTATTATCGGTTTGTTGTATTCTTTTGCGATTTCTATTTGTCTGTGGAAAAGATCTATCTGTTTTTGACGTTTATCATGTTCCTTCACCCAGTGGTAATCAAGACCGATTTCACCAACCGCCACACATTTAGGATGGTTTATAAAACACGTAATCAATTTTTCGTCGTATTTGTCTATATCCACAGGATGAAACCCAACCGCAAAATAAACTTCATCATATCTCTGGGCAAGCTCCACAGCCCTCGGCAGGTCCGCAGGATCGGCCGCCGGAATTATGAATTTCTTTACATTATGTTCAATAGCCCTTTGTATAACCTCATCAACATCGTCAATAAACTTCTGATTATCCAAATGAGTATGCGTATCTATTATCATTTCGAACCTTTAAAATATATTTTTCCAAGCTATGGGTATTTACGATTTGTAACACTTAAGGTACAAAAAAATATAAAAATTGTAAAAAATCGTAACTTTTGAATATAATTGTAACAAAAATATAAAAGGAGACGAAATGTCAAAACCAATGTTTACAAAAGAAGAGGCGTTAGAATATCACGCTAAACCGGTCCCTGGTAAAATCGCTATCGAAGTTACTAAGCCGGTAAGAGATTCAAGAGACTTATCAATCGCATATTCACCGGGTGTTGCAGTTCCTTGTCTTGAAATCGACAAAGACGAAAACCTTGCATATGAATATACAAACAAAGCAAATCTTGTAGCTGTTGTATCTGATTCAACTGCAGTACTTGGACTTGGAACTCTTAAACCTGTTGCAGGTAAGCCTGTTATGGAAGGAAAAGCGGTATTATTCAAAAAATTCGCATTTATCGATTCATATGACATTATGTTAAAAGAAAGAGATCCTGAAAAAATCGTTGAAATCGTAGAAGCAATTTCTCCGACATTCGGTGGAATCAACCTTGAAGATATTAAAGCTCCTAAATGTTTCGATATTGAAAAAGACGCTCAGGCAAGATGTGACATTCCTGTATTCCACGACGACCAGCACGGTACAGCTATTATTTCATCAGCTGCTATTATCAACTGGTGTAAACTTGAAGGTAAAAAACTTGAAGACTTAAGAGTTGTTGTAATCGGTGCGGGTGCTGCAGGTCTTGCTGCTGCTGAAATGTACAAAGCTCTTGGAATTAAAAATATGGTACTAACTGACAGTAGAGGTCCTGTTACTACAAAAAGAGACGACTTAAACAAATATAAACAACCATGGGCTATCGATGAAGATCTTGAAACTTTAGCTGACGCACTAAAAGGTGCCGATGTTGTAGTTGGTAACTCAGTAGCTGATTGTATCACTCAGGAAATGGTTAAAACTCTTGCTCCAAACGCATTACTTTTAACTCTTGCAAACCCGGATCCGGAAATCAAACCAGAACTTGCTCTTGAAGTAAGACCAGATCTTTACATCGGTACAGGTAGAAGTGACTACCCTAACCAAGTTAACAACGTTTTAGGATTCCCGTTCATCTTTAGAGGTGCGCTTGATACTCACGCAAAAGCTGTAAATATGGAAATGAAAATCGCAGCTGCAAAAGCACTTGCTGACCTTGCTGAAAAACCGGTTCCTCAATACGTAAAAGACGCTTACAACGGAGCGGATCTAAAATTCGGTAAAGACTACATCCTTCCAAAACCGTTCGACAGAAGAGTTTTCGTAGACGAATCTGTTGCAGTTGCAAGAGCTGCACTTGAGAGCGGTGTTGCAAGAATCAAAGTTGATAACATCGACAAATGGGTAGAAGGATACAAACAACACCTTATCAACATACTTAAAGAAAAAGAAGGAATCGATTACGACGCTCAGTAATCCTCCCTTTTTCTTAATCTTTTCTTAATTAACCATTAATCTTTCTTATAACTTGACTTTTTCATCCAAAACTATGTTAAACTCTCATTCCTTAAAAATCTAAGGGGAAAGGATGAAAAATGAATGCAAAAGATCTATTCTTTTTTAACAAATTTATTACACCTACAGTAATTACGTTTCTTTACTGGCTGATGCTTCTTGGTGTAGTACTTGCCGGAATCGGTACAATGTTCGGAGGTTATGAAGGTTTTACTTTCAAAAACTTCATGACGGGACTTATGGTAATTGTTTTCGGGGGAATTACTGTAAGAATTTATCTTGAAATAATTATGGTTATTTTCAAAATAAACTCAAACCTTCAAAAAATTGCCGACAACAGCGAAAAAAAAGAAGAAGAGTAATCCTCTTCTTCCATTATTTATTTATAAAGATTCAAACATTTTCACTCATATTATAAATATTTCTCTAAAAGTATTCGTAATATATGGTTACGAAATCCGCAGCCTACAAATCCATCATACAGCTGCATACGCATCCTCATATCAGTGACAGACACCGGAAGATTTATAAAAATATTATATAATTCTACAAAAAGGACATATATGCTTAAAATTGCGGTAATTACTATGAGCGACAGGGCAAGCGCCGGTATCTATGAAGACAAAAGCGGCAAAGAAATCGAAAACTTTTTAAAAGAAAACATAACCAACGAATTTGAAATCATATATAAACTAATCCCTGATGATTATCAGACTATCGTTAAAACACTCAAAGAAGCCGTAAACGAAAACTGCTCATTAATCCTGACAACAGGAGGAACAGGACCGGCACCAAGAGATGTCACTCCTGAAGCGACAAAAGAAGTTATTGAAAAAGAACTGCCCGGATTCGGAGAGCTGATGAGAATGCACAGCCTAAAATACGTTCCCACTTCAATACTTGCAAGGGGCACTGCCGGAGTTGTGAAAAACAGTTTTATATTAAACCTGCCGGGTTCCCCTAAAGCCATAAGGGAAAATCTTGAAGCGGTATGGGCGGCTATACCTTACGCAGTTGATCTTATCGGCGGTGATTACATCGAATCACCTACAGCATTCAGGCCGAAGAAAAAATGAAAACCGCTAAAATAAAATTCATCAAAAAAAACCTCTTTATAGCGGTTTTTGCCGTCTTTGCCGTATTGGCACTGCCGCTATATGACAAAATAACAAACACGTACCTAAACTCTTCATTAAAACAATCCGCCGTAACATATGCGGTTGTCAGAAGTATCAATGCGGCCGTTTCTGTCATTCAGGAAAGTTCACTAACAGTAGGTGTGGGAATAGAGGGAAACCTTGCACTTGGACAGGCGCTTGATCCGATAAACGACGCAACCGAAAGGTTTTCAGATCTTTTAACGCTTTCAATATGGTCATTAGGCAGTGAAAAAATAATATATGAGCTCTCAAAACTTCCCGCTTTTACCATCATTACAATATTGCTTGCACTTTTAGCACTCTTTTACGATTCAAAATTTTTAAAAAACATGCTGATAATATTTATTGCTATACGGCTGTTTATGCCATTTAGCGCAACTGTATCTCATTATTTCGACAAATACTATTTTATCCCGCACATAAATGAGTCCGTCAAGGCGTTAAAACCATACACAAAGGAAATAGAAGCTGAAAAAACGGATGATAATGAAAGTTTATGGAGCAAATTCTCAAATACGTTTGAAAATACAAAAAATTCTCTTGCAAAAATACAAGAAGACGCCAAATACTACATCTCTCACGCAGGCGATATAATCAATGCGTTAATTTCACTCGCATCATTATACCTTGCGCAGTTTATATTAAATGTGATTCTTCTGCCGTTATTGTTAATATACCTGATAAAAAATATGAAGTTAGAGTAGAGCTTCGATTTTGTTTTCAAGCTCTCTGATTTTTCTTTTGAGCTGTTCGTTCTCGGTTCTCATTTGAGCATTTCTGCTTTTTACGGATTTAAGGTCGTTTTTAAGCCTTGTAACCTCATCATCGAGCAGTTCAAGGTTTCCGAGAGACCTTTGAAGCTGAATCTGATATTTTTTAATTAAAATTTCAGCATCTATAAGATTGTTTTTTAACTGTTTGCGTCTTTCTTCAGACTTTTCATACAGGTGTTTGTAATAAAACATCCTAAAAGTCAAAAAGAGAATAACAACGATAACCGTTGTTAAAAAGATCCAATTAAATATCAATTTTTTCTACCCTTCTTTGATGTCTTCCGCCTTCGAATTCAGTCTCAAGCCATGCGTCAAGTATAGACTCAACCACTCCAAGACCGACAATTCTCGCACCGAAACATAATATATTGGCATCATTGTGAAGTCTCGCCATTTTTGCCGTATAGTGGTCGTGGCAAAGAGCGGCTCTGACACCTTTGTGTTTGTTTGCAGCAAGACTCATTCCAATACCGCTGCCGCAGATTAAAATCCCTTTGGTACCTTCGTTTTCAAGTACGGCTTTCGCCACTTTGTGAGCATAATCAGGATAGTCAACACTTTCAGTAGAATATGTACCCAAATCCTCTACTTCAATACCTTTTTTTTTCAGATACTCAATTACAAAAGGTTTTATTTCATATCCCGCATGATCTGTTCCGATAAAATACTTCATCTATTTCCTTTTTGATAAAATTATAACAAATTTTAAAAAGGACATTTTATGAAACTCGGAGTAAACATTGACCATATTGCGACAATCAGAAACGCAAGACAGATAAACGAACCAGATCCGTTAATGGCTCTTCAGATCCTAAAAGAAGCCGGCGCTGATCAGGTTACCATACATTTGAGAGAAGACAGACGCCACATTACGGATTTTGACGCTGAAAGAATATGCCAAAACAGCTTTTTACCTGTAAATATGGAGTGCTCAATCAATCCTGAAATCATCGATATAATCTGTAAGTTAAAACCTCACCGTGCAACACTCGTACCTGAAAAAAGAGAAGAAGTCACCACCGAAGGAGGACTTGATATTATCAAGTTTGAAAATGAAATTAAAAACGCAATTGAAAAACTGCATAAAAGCGGCATTGAAGTTTCTTTATTTATAGACCCTGATTTTGATCAAATCAAAAAATCAGCCCAAATAGGCGCTGAAATGATTGAACTTCATACGGGAAAATACGCAAACCTTCACCTCGCACTAAATACAAACATTAACTCAACTCCGTTTAAAGTTTTCGAAAACTTTGACAGAAAAACATTAAAAAAAGAACTTGAAATAGAACTGAACCTTCTAAAAGACGCAACTATACTCGGAAATGAATTAGGGCTTGAAGTTGCAGCAGGCCACGGCCTTAATTACCAGAATGTAAAACCTGTGGCTGAGATAGAAGGTATAGTTGAACTTAATATCGGACACAGCATTATTGCAAACTCTGTCTTTTTAGGTCTTAAACAGGCAATTATTCAAATGAAAGAGATTATTAAATGAACCTTTTTGAAACAACTTCTTTCCAGATAATCCTCTTTCTCTTCGTCTCTTTTTTATTCGACCCGGTTTTGAGTAAACAGCTCGAAAAATGGTTTTAGTGTCATTTATATATCACACCTCTTTTTTATAATTTTACGACAAAACTAAAGGAGAAAGTATGAAAAAACTGTTAGTACTGGTACTGTTTTTAACAAGTACTGTTTTTGCGTTTGATTTTAACACCGCCTCTAAAAAAGCTCTTACTCAGTTAAAAGGCATCGGTGCAAAAAAAGCCGAAGCAATAATTCAGTACAGAAAAAAACACAAAATCAAAAGTATTGATGACCTTAAAAACATTAAAGGTTTCAATTCAAAACTGATCGACAAATTAAAAAAACAGCTTCAGAAAAAAAACAGATTTAAAAAACAGCTGAAAAACAAAAAAAAGAATATGAACAAAAAAATGAGTTCAAAAAAAGACTCACTAAAAAGTAAAGGGAAAATGTTTTAAATAAACATATCGCCCTTTTTTTGCCCTCCGATCGTATCCTCTAAAAAACTGCTTTTATTTTTTAATTTTATGATTGTAATAAAATCCAATTCTTGATCGATAATATTTTTTAATTCTTTTTGGAGTTTAATCAGATTACTTGGGGTTATTTCTCCTCTGAAAACCGACTTCTGATGATGTTCAAGGTATTTTTTACAGACTTTAAATACTTTTGCAACTCTTCTTTTCCCTACTTCACTCTCTTCATCGGCTATGTCATACATCAAAAAAACATAATTTATTTTATAGTCTTTTTTCATTGAATCTCCTGTGAATTTTCAAATAAGAAACTCCAAAAAACATACAAACCGCACCAAAAATTAAAAAAAACCAAATATATTCATTATGAACAGCTCCCAATATCCACAAAAAACAAAAAATCAACGAAAGTAAAATCATTATAACCCCGCTAATAAAATATACTTTCGTCGTTTTTGCCCTTTTAATCATTATTTTATAAGATTTAACTTCATAAGATTTAAGTTTTATTTCAAGTTCAGAAAAATCGATTTTTGATATATTCAGTATTTTAAAAAGTTTTTCTATTACTATAAATAAAATTTTCAAAACTAAACTTGTCATATTAATCACCAACCCTAAAATCAACCCTAATAAATACCCCAATATCCCAAGCCATACAAAAAAACCAATTATTCCAAAAATGATTTCCACTATTTCTTCTCCTTAATCAAAAACGGTATAAAATCCCTGCCTTCAAGCAAATGTTTTATTAACTTATATCCGTCCAGCTTAATAGCGGTATTGTAACTCACCATTCTTTTTAATTTACTATGTTTAAATTTTTCGTTTATTCTTTCTTCAAACGCCTGGATAAATATCTTTTTGCCTTCTTCATTCAAGAGTGCATAGTTCAGTTTTTTTTCAAAATGTTTTTCAACTTTAAGTTTTTTTCTGTTTACCAGTTCAAAGATAGTTTTAAATACGATTATGGGCTTAAATGCTTCACTAAGATCCAGACTCAAACTAAACCTTGCTGTTGAAGGAGAATGTAAATAACTTATGCTTTGGTTAAGATGTGTCTGATAAATTGCGCTGATCGTTTTAGTGTAAAGTAAAGTATTTCCAAAGCTGATCAAAGCATTCATAGGATTATCGGGCGGTCTTTTTACACGCCTGTTCATTATAAAATTTTCCGGCAAAAAATACCTGAAGCTGTCATAAAACCCGGCCCATATGTTTCCTTCAATAAATAATACTTTATTGATATCGTCTGCTTTTTTCAGCCAGTTTTCCACTTTTTTAAGATATTCCAAAAATGTTTTTAATTCTTTTTTATCGTGTCTGTAATAATGATACAAAACTTCATAAATATTCATTGCAATCGCCAAAACAATTGCTTTTGCTATTTTGAGCCTCTCTTTTTCAAAAGCCACTGCCTGCTTTATCGTTAGATTCCCGCTAATATATCTCTCTTTTGGATAAAAAGTTCCACTATAACCTTGAAAATAATTAAAAAAATGCAGCACAATCCCTGCCCTGCTTGCAAAATCCAAAAATTTTGAATTTAGACTCACTTCATTCATAAAATAGAGCTCCCTCACCTGCTCTACAGGAATATAAACCCATCCTTTTTCGTTTTTAAAGGCAATTGAATTATCTTTTCTTTTTATCTCTCCCATTGAGAAAATATAGCGTGTTTTCATCTAATCCCCTATCAAATTCATTATGAGTTTTATTATCAAATCTTTCTCATTAGGCTTTGAATGAGCTATCAGTAGAGCAAGTGAAACAAGCGCATTTGAATTAATCTTAAGCTCCCCGTTTTCATCATATAAATAATTGTTTTTACTTAAAAACAATACAAACATAAAAGCACCTATTCTTTTATTTCCGTCAACAAACGGATGGTCTTTCACTATATAATAAAACAGATTTGCAGCTTTTTCTTCTATTGTCGGAAGCAAATCAATCCCGCCGAATGTCTGATAAATATTGCGGATTATACCTTTAAAACTGTTTTCCCTCTCCTGTCCGAAAAGTTCGGTTGCTTCTTTTTTGTTTATAAGATCTTTTTTTAATTTTTCTATTTCACTAATCGCTTCATCATAATCAAGTATAAACCTTGCTTCTTTTCCTTTTGGAATTTCGAGTCTGTTTTCATCAAACTGATTAAGCAAAATCCAGCTTTTTGCATATTTTGTGATAATATCAAGAAATCCTTTTGCTTCAATTTCATTTAAATTTTGCTTAATTGCTTTTTGCAAAAGTTCGATTTCCTGTTTAAATTCATTAAAGTTTTGTTCTAACCTTTTTTGATTTAGAGCATATCCTTTTAAAATATAATCTTTCAAAATTTTTGTAGCCCATTGTCTGAATTTCGTAGCTTTTTTACTGTTTACCCTGTATCCTACCGAGATTATTACATCAAGATTGTAATATTCTATATTTCTTGAAACTTTTCTATTACCCTCCATTCTAACTGTTCGGAATTTCCGAACAGTTGAATTCTTATCTAATTCACCATTTTCAAAAATGTTTTTTAAATGTTCGCTAATAGTAGATTTTGCAGTTCCAAACAGCTCACACATCTGTTTTTGTGTAATCCATACCGTTTCGTTTTCCACTTTTGTTTCAATCTCAATTTCCCCGTCTATAAATTTAACTACATCATTCATTTTTATCTATCCTTTGCAAAGTGCAATTTTAGCACTTATAAGTTGTTGCATTTTTTGCAACAGTTGAATTACAAAAAACAATACTCATAATACGCACACTTCCTGCATTTGCTCTCAAATTTCGGTTTTGGAGGGATATCATTGCTTAAAATCTTCTGAATATCCTCCAAAATTTCAAGAAGTTTCCTTTCATTTTCCGGTGTCAATTCGATAATGAATTTCTTTTTATCCTGCTTGTTTTTTTCAAACACTTCAAGTCTGCCTTTTTTCTCAATCCCCTTTTGCTTTAAAACATAAAGATAATACATTAACTGCCACTTTCCGGCTTTAATATCACTGTCAGATTTTTTTACCTCAACTACATAATCATTCGTAATCTTATCAACCTTTATCCCTTCAAAACTGACTTCATCAACCCTGTTTTCACTGATTTCATGCAACACTCTCCCAATTCTCACATCTTCACTGTTGTCTTCAAGATTTATTTTGTGATAATGCAGCCACATTTGTGTTTTGCAGTGGAAGTAATAGTTTACAATCGTACCCGTAATCATAAGAATATCCCGTCTTGATATTCGCTAAATGCTTTTCTGTCAAATTTTAGCTCATCATCCATAAATTCTTCATAATCCTCAATCAAATAAATTCCTCCAACTAAATCATTGTATTTTTTAATATCTATATATGAATAAACGTTGAAAGTAAAAAACTGCATTAGTGCCATAATTTCAGATAAAACAACTTTTCTTTTTGCGTAATTTTCTATTTCATTTGCTTCTTTAAAAGCCTCCCACACTTTATACCCATCAAGCATTCTGTCAGTTAAAAATTCATCTTTAATATTAAATTCACTCATATCTATACTAAACGGTAGGAATATCGTATGAGTTTTGATATTGATAAGTTTCATCTCTTTCTTCACCCATTCAAAATCAAGATTTGCAACTTTACTTTTAAAAATTGCAATTTCGCTTTTTGTGGATTTTATTTTTTCTTTTTCTTTTTTTAACGCATCAAGCACGTCAACATAATACTTTTCATAATATTTACTCAAAAAGACATCCTTATAACTCTTAATAGAAAATGCCAGCCTTATATCTCCTCTGTAAATATCAGCTTCTTTGTCCATATCAAAAAAATAAACTTTTGAAATTTCTTTACCATTTCTGTTAATTCTTCCGATAAACTGCTCTTCACTCTCTAAAAGCGAAATATCTTTAAGTCCCAAATCCATATCAATATCCACCCCCGCCTCTATAACTTGAGTTGAAACCAAAAGAATTTTTGCTTCACTATTACATCTTTTGATAACTTTTTCGCGGTAAAGTTTATTATCATCACCTGTAAGCAAATAAACTTCATAACCCTCAGTATCTTTCATATACTCATAAAACTCTTTTGCAGTGTCTTTTTTAATAAACTCAACTAAAACTTTTTGTTTGTTTTCATTAAATATCACTTCTTCAATATCTTCAAACTCAACTTCCATATCAAGCATAGAAAAATCAACCTCAACCCTGTCTTTAAATACCGGATGTTTGAGATACCCGCTTCCAAGCAAATCCACAAATCTCTCTTCATTCAAAAGCCTATCAAGCCTTGGAAGAGTCGCCGACATTATGATAAGTTTAAACCCGATTATTTTGCTGTAAACATTCAACATCTCAACAATATACCACCATTTATCGACATTATAGCTTTGTATCTCATCAAGAATCACAACACTTCCGGCTAACTGCCAAAGAGGAAAATTCTCCTCCTTCCCAACCCCAAACAAAAGCTCAAAAAAATTAACGTGAGTTGTCAAAATAAAAGGATAATGATAAAACGCTCTATTAAGATACGCTATCTCATACTGCCTCATATCATTTTCATCAAATTCAATAGGAGTCGTTGAGTTTATTACCACAACATCGTCAAATATTTTTCTAAAAACTCCCGCCGTCTGCTCCACAAGCGTATTAAAAGGAAAAACATAAAAGATCTTTTTAGGATCAAACTGTAAAGCAAGATTCATACTCATCAGCGTCTTCCCAGCACCAGTAGGAGCGTTGAGGTAGAAGATATTTTTATCAAGGTTTTGAAGCAATTTTTCTTCGCATTTTTTAAACATCTCACGCCTGATTTTATTAAGTTCCCCCTCAAACTTATCCATATTTTTGATAACTTCATATTCGTAAAACTTTTCTTTCTCCCTAAACTCTCCAAAATTATCAACCTTAATATCTGCCATGTACTGAAGAGTCGCATAATAATCCGCACTTATAAGTATGCTATAAATGAGCTTCATTACAACATAAAACTCAATCCCAAAATACATATCAACGCTTTGGTATTGAAGAACACCTCTTAAATCAAACTCATCCGAAAAATCATTCACAAACTTCTCAAACTCCCCTAATTTTGAATGGTGCCTTGATATTACATAACACAGCCCAAGTAAAAAATAAAACTTCTTATAAAACTCATTATCATCACTTTCACTATCAACTACATCAAAATACTTCTCAAAAAATATCTTTGCCGACAAATACGAATGCTTCGTATCACCTTTATCTGTGGCTAAATCTTTAAATGCATCATTTTTCATAATGTAATACTGAAAATTCGGATTTCTCTTCCCTTCATCATGCATTACCACAGCATCAATTATCATCTGTTTAACTAAATCTTTATCTTTTATCTCCAAACTATCAACAACCCTATCCAAATCCACCTTTTGCAAAATCTCATCAAGGTATTTTTTGGTAAGTTTTTTATGCTCTTCAAAAAGTTCAGGTGGTTTTTGAGGGTGGAGGTGGGAGAGGAGTTCACCCACACCAAACTCCTTTTCCACCAAATTCCCACATCTCCTCGCTCTTCACAATCCAACTGCTAAAAATCATCTTTTCATATTCATAAATCAAAAACTTCTTTTTAAGCCCTACCGGCAAATACTCTTCATAGTAAAATTTTATATCTCTCCTATTGCCGATTGAGACCATTTGAACCTTATCCTTTGGCACAAAGGAAATACATTTAAGCGGCTCTGTTGCCTTTTTTAGCTCAATTTCTTCAAAATTGCTAATATTCGCAAAGTGTTCGTTTTTGCCAAGGTACGGGTTATAAACAAATTCCATTAATTCAATTCTTCTTTTAAGTTCATAATATTCTTCACTCCCACCATCTGCTACCACAATATCCCAGCTTGGATTTTCAAGCCATTGCTCTTTTACTATCAGGTTACCACCCTGCTCACCGCTTGCATAACCTACCGAATTGTTAAAG
>Ga0256843_1000241_pt1 | contig 47243 bp, 45 predicted proteins | sample AlvinellametaG_FD_191572 | JGI IMG/M metagenome (GOLD analysis project Ga0256843, IMG submission 191572) | Pompeii worm associated microbial communities from hydrothermal vent at the East Pacific Rise, Pacific Ocean - Alvinella | ecosystem: Host-associated > Annelida > Integument > Unclassified ...
CTAATTCCTTTCTCATCCTCGTAATGTTTTATTGAATCTACATGAATAAAAGAAAAATCTCCCTCTAATTTTTCTCCATCTTCTACAATTATCTCTTTTTCAACATCTGTTTTAGAGACAATTATAGGAAATAAACCGTGTATTCCTAAAAAAATATCTGGATACTTTGTCCTTAAAATCGATCTTGTAATAAGATCTAATTTTAACTCTCTGACATTTAACTTATCGTTTTTTAAAATTAAAGCAACATTTAAAATCTTGTCTAAAGGAAGATCAAAAATACTTGCTATTTCTAAAATAGTCTTTTCAGTAACTGTAGCATCTTTAAAAATATTTGCCACCAAATCTATCTTCGTACTTTCATCTAAATCTTCATTTTTTAAAACTTTAATTAGTCTTACAATATCTTCATTAGCCTCTCTTCTAAACTTTTCTAAGAAAGAAATATCATCAACGTTTAAATCCTCTTTTTCTGCAATAAAAAAGAATTCATCTGAAGTTATATTGTTATTACGATATTGTTCTAAAATATAAAGTATTTTTAAAAAATACCCATCTTTTTTATTCAATTCTTCAAGAATTTCTTTCAAAAAACTTACTCTTTCTGATATAACCAAAGTTATTTTACTATTTTGTGAATCTGACTCTAAAGTTTTTACATAAAAAACCAAAGAGTTTATTGGTTTAAATCTTTTTTGAATAACATCTAAACTATTTGAAATTGAAATAAGATCAAAATCATCGTCTATCTCAAAAATTACTAAGATATTTAAAGGCTCATCTGAAATTTTTCGGCTTATAAGTTCTAAAATTGCTTTAGAGATATTTTTATTTTCGCTAGTAATATATTTAAATTTAGTAGATGGAGAAAAAAAATCATAAATACTATCCATTTCTGGAGTAATTGTAAACTCTTTTGGATAGATCAAAGATTCAACTAAAGAGATTGTATTTGCCAAAGAGATAGATGGGAGGTTATTACTTGGAGCAAAAAAGATCCTAAATTTACTTTTAAAAAGTTTTTTTAGATCATCTTCATCTGCCATTCCTTCTGGAATAATTAATAATGGACTATGTTTTTCTTCCAGATGAAAGAGTAAAAAAATTACAGATTCAGTATCTAATTTACTAGCTACTAAAATGATATTGCAATCTTCATCTAAATCTTCATCTAAAAGAGTAATTGAACTTTCTTTTATAAGATCAAAATTTTTTGGGTTTGCCAAAAGTATTGCTTGATTTGCAATCTCATCAAGTCCAATTAATTCTATTTTATCATTTTCTGTTTTCACACTACAATACCTATTAATTTTTCTATTTCATCTGAAATTTCAAATTTTTTATTTTCCAAAAAGTTTTTTGCAACTATATTTAACCACTCTCTTGAAGTTTCTATCTCTGAAAATAAGATATAATTTTTATCATTTTCTTTTATTATTTTATAAGAGCTTATTTTTAAATTTAAAGGTTCCTTTTCTCCTTTTAACATGATCTCTACTTCAATTGTTTTATTTTTAGAGTCCAATTTAAAATCCAACATTTCTCCATACTCCTTTAAAAACCTATTAGAAATAGTTTTTGTAAGTTTTGAAATTCCAAGATCTTTAATTTTTGCAAACAATCTCTTTCTCCCTAAAATATAAATTAGAGATAAATATTATATCAGATTTTATATATGTTTTATAGTTTTTGAAAAGAAAACTTTTTATCAAAAGATAGTTTTTATTACTATTAGAAGAGATTTAGTAATCAAGTTTAATAGCTTTTTGATAAAATATTGACTCTTTTAAAAAAGAATTAAATCTACAAAAGGGTTTTTATGATCATACCAATTGAGTTAACAAGAAATTCAAAAATAAAGTATAACATATATATTGAAGAGTTGCAAGAGCTAAGTTTTGATAAGAAAGTTGCAATAATTACAAATCCAACAGTCTCTGCTTTTCATTTAGAAACCCTATTAAATAAAATTCACGCAAAAGAGTTAAAAGTAATTACTATTCCAGATGGAGAAGAGTATAAAAATATGGATACTATTTTAGAAATTTTAGACTCTTTGTTTGAAGCGAAGTTTGATAGAGGTTCTTTATTGATTGCTTTTGGAGGAGGAGTCATTGGAGATATGACAGGATTTAGTGCTAGTATCTACCAAAGAGGAATAGATTTTGTACAAATTCCAACAACTCTTCTTGCTCAAGTTGATGCAAGTGTTGGAGGAAAAACTGGAGTAAACAATAGATTTGGAAAAAATTTAATAGGCTCTTTTTATCAACCAAAAGCTGTTTATATAGATCCAGATTTTCTAAAAACTCTTCCAAAAAGAGAATACCATGCTGGTTTGGCAGAAGTAATTAAAATGGCTGTAATGTTTGACAAAGAGTTTTTTGAATTTTTAGAAAAAGAAGATTTATACACAAAAAAATCTCAAGTTCAAATGATTTCAAAAGCAGTTTTACTAAAAGCAGATGTTGTCAATCAAGATGAAAAAGAAGCAGGAATTAGAGCAGTTTTAAATTATGGGCACACTTTTGCTCATGTAATTGAAAATCAAACAAATTATAAAAAGTATCTTCACGGAGAAGCAGTAGCAATTGGAATGGTAATGGCAAATACTTTGGCAAGACTGCTTGGGCTTTTGAGTGAAGATGAAGCAAAAAGAATTAAAAACCTTTTAGAAAAGTATAATCTTCCTACAACTTACAAAATAAAAGATCCAGAGCAATTTTATGAACAATTCTTTTTGGATAAAAAAAGTATTGGTGGGGAGTTAAAGTTTATTTTGCCAAATGGTTCAATTGGAACTTACCTCATCAAAAAAGGGATTAAAAAAGAGATTATTTTAGAAGCACTTGAAAAATTTAGGGAGGCTTGATGAGGTCTATTTTTATTGCTCTTTTATTTTTTGTTTTGCTCTTTGGAAATGAAGAAAATTTGAGTCAAACTTTAGATTCAAACTCTTCTTCAGAGACAAATATGAGTGAAGTTATCAAAAAACTTAAACCAAATGAACTAAATCCCTCAAGTCAAAATAGAGTAGAGTATCTTTTTAAAAAACTCTCAGAAATTGAGAATGAAAAAGATAGCAGTAATATTTGGACAAAAATTTATAGCAGTTATAAAACTTATAATGAACTAAAAAAGAGACAAAGCTGGCTTAATGGAGAAGTCTTTAAATTAAAAAGAAAAGAGCACCTTTCAAAAAAAGAGAAAAAACTTTTAGAAAAATATGAGATAGAAAGAGAGACAAATGCTGGAAAGCTTCAGCTTTTGAGTGAATTTCAAAATGATCCATTTAAAAAACTTTTAGAACCTCCAAAGATTCCAAAAATCCCAGAGGTTGGAAATCCAGTAGGAATTATTGGGGCTTTGTCTTTTATTAAAAAGTTAAGAACAGACCAACAAGCTTATAATGAAAATTATATGACTTTACAAAAAACTCTTCAAACTTTAGAAGAAGAAAAAGAGATAATAAAAGAAGTTTTGAAGTATCAACCAAATAATAAAGAACTTAGAAAGAAATTAAAAGATATAACAACAGAAATTGAAACCCTAAAACCTACTTTTGAAATTTTTAAAACCACAAAAGATGTTTACAAAAAAAAGATTGAAGAAATTATTTTAAAATTAAATGAAGATATTAGAAAAGAGGTTCAAAAAGCAATCAATATTGGAGGAATTATTCTTTTCTTATTTATTTTGTTTTTAATCTTTAAAAGAGTAATTCGAAAATATATGGCAGAAAGAGAGAGTTTTTATACAGTAAATAAAGTTGCAAACTTTCTCTTTATCAATATTGTAGTTTTAGTTTTACTTTTTGCTTATATTGAAAATGTAGATTACATGGTAACAATTCTTGGATTTGCCTCTGCTGGAGTTGCAATTGCAATGAAAGATTGGTTTATGTCTTTGATGGGATGGTTTGTAATTGTCCTTGGAGGCAATATCCACGTTGGAGACAGAATCAAAGTAGTAAGAGGAAAAACTGAATATGTTGGAGATGTCGTAGATATTTCTCTTTTTAAAATGACAATTCATGAAGATATTACTCTAACAACTCTAAACAAAAATCGCCGCTCTGGAAGAATTATCTTTATTCCGAACAATTACATTTTTACTGATATGATTGCCAACTACTCTCATGCTGGTTTAAAAACTGTTTGGGATGGAATTGATTTTGTTGTAACTTATGATTCTAATTATCAAAAAGCTTCAAATATAGCAAAAGAGGTGGTAAAAAAATACTCTAAAGGGTATACTGATATTACAAGAAAACAGTTAAATAAATTAAGAAGCTCTTATCATCTAAAAAATACAAATGTTGAACCAAGAGTATTTACATTTTTTGATGACTATGGAGTAAGAATTAGTGCTTGGTATATGACAAATGCTTTTGCAACTTTAACTCTTAGAAGTACTATTAGCAGTGAGATTTTACAAAGAATTTTACAAGAAAAAGATATTGAACTAGCATACCCTACTCAATCTCTTTATATTTCAAGAGCAAAAACTCCTCCTTTTGAAAATAGCAATGGAACTGAAGGGATAAACTTATGAATAAAAAAAGAGTCTTTTTTAAAACTTTTGGATGCAGAACAAACTGGTTTGATACTCAAGTAATGATTAGCAATTTAAAAGATTTTGAAATTAGCAACTCTGAAGAGCAGAGTGATTTTATTGTAGTAAACTCTTGTACTGTAACAAATGGGGCAGACTCAAGTGTAAGAGGTTATATAAATTCAGTCAAAAGAAGAAATCCAAATGCCAAAGTTATACTTGCTGGATGTGGAGCTCACTCCAAAGGAGAAGTACTTTTAAAGAATAAAAAAGTTTTTGGAGTAATGGGACACTCCGAAAAAGAAAAAATTAATCAACTCTTAAAAGAGGAGAATCCTTTTTACCAAATTGGAGATTTAAAACATATCGATAAGACTTTAGTTACAGAGTATATTGGAAGATCTAGAGCTTTTATAAAGATTCAAGAAGGGTGTGATTTTGAGTGTAGCTATTGCATAATTCCTTCAGTTAGAGGTTTTGCTAGGAGTTATCCACCTTCTCAAATTAAAGAGCAAGTAAGACTTCTTGCTTCAAATGGATTTGGAGAGTTTATCTTTACTGGTACAAATGTAGGAAGTTATGGAAAAGATATCAATTTTTCTTTAGCAAAACTTTTGAAAGAGATCTCTTTAATTAGAGGGGTAAGAAGAGTTAGAATCGGCTCTTTAGAGCCAATCCAAATTGATCAAGAGTTTTTGGAAATTCTAAAAGAGCCTTGGATGGCAAAACATCTTCATATTGCAATTCAACATACTTCAGATGAGATGTTAAAAATTATGGATAGACGAAACAGATTTAAAGATGATTTAAAACTTTTTGAAAAAATTGCAGAATTTGGATATGCTCTTGGAACAGATTTTATTGTGGGACATCCTGGAGAGAGTGAAAAAATTTGGGAAGAAGCTCTTGAAAGAATTAAATTAATGCCTCTTACTCATATTCACGCATTTACTTACTCCAAAAGAGATAATACAAAATCGGCAAATTTAAAATTAAATACTCCAAGAGGAGATATTTCCAAAAAAAGACACAAAGAGCTTACTTCAATAATAAAAGCTAAAAACTTTGAATTTAGAATGAAAAATCATAAAAATCTAATTGTTTTGGTAGAGTCAAAAAAAGAAGAAGATATTTTTAGTGGTTTTGACCAATATTATAATAAAGTTATAATAAATTCCAAAGAGGATATTAGCTCAAATTGGATAGAAATCAAGGAGACAGAGGTTGCAAGAGAGTTTAATTACGCAATTTATCCAGAGTAAAAATGGAAAGATAATTTTAGCTTTACTTACTAGTTTATTTTTGCTTGGAACTTTTATTTTAACAAGAGATACCTCCAAAATAATTACAAAAGGAGAGTTTGAACAGATTTTAAACTCAAAGGAAGTAAAAAAGATTTTTATAAAATCTCCTTATATTTATCTAAAAACAAAAGAAAAGCTTTATAAAATTCCAAAAGAGAGTATCAATTTAAAAGAACTCTCCTACTCTTATCCAATTGAGATAAAAGATAAAGAGGTTGATAATTTAATCTATTATATTTTACTTTTATTAGGAGTTGGAGGGGTTTTTTTAATCTATCTCAAAACAAAAGAGTCTCAAATTCAAGATAGAGCTTTTGAACTTGAAAATACACAAAATCCTCAAGAGTTTGATATAAAACCAATTCACTCAAATATCACTTTTTCTGATGTTGCAGGAATGGAGAGCGTAAAAGAAGAACTTGAAGAGATAATTGATTTTTTGAGCAATCCCAAAGAGTATAAAAGATTAGATATTAGACTTCCAAAAGGTGTGCTTTTGGTTGGTCCTCCAGGAGTTGGAAAGACATTAATTGCAAAAGCACTTGCTGGAGAGGCAAATGTCCCTTTTTTTTATCAAAGTGGAGCAAATATTGTAGAAATTTATGTCGGAATGGGTGCTAAAAAGATTCACAGACTTTTTCAGAGTGCAAAAAAGATGGCTCCTAGTATAATTTTTATTGATGAGATTGATTCAGTAGGAAAAGCAAGAGGTTCTTTAGGAAATGAAGAAAGAGAAGCTACTTTAAATCAACTCTTAACAGAGATGGATGGATTTGATAGTAATTCTGGAGTAATTGTCATTGGAGCTACAAATAGATTAGATGTTTTAGATGAAGCTCTGCTTCGCCCAGGAAGATTTGATAGAAGAGTTTTTATCTCTTTGCCAGATATAAAAGAAAGAGAAGAGATTTTAAAGCTTTATCTAAAAAAGAAACCAAACAGAGTAAATATTCCAAAAATTGCAAATCAAACAGTTGGATTTAGCGCTTCAGCTCTTTCAACTTTAGTAAATGAAGCTGCTCTATTTGCCTTAAAAGCAAAAAAAGAGCTTTTAGAAGATAACGATTTTGAAGCTGTAAAAGATAAAGTGATCTCTGGAAAAAGAAAAGTTATCAGTCTCTCAGAGCAAGAACGAAAAATTCAAGCAGTATATCAATCTGGAAAAATCTTAATTGCTACTTGGTTTGGGATTCCTTATGAGAAAATTGGACTTGTTACAACTAGGCTTCAAGAAATTGATAGAGAAATAGTTTCAAAATCTGAAATGCTAAATAGAGTTAAATTTTATCTTGCAGGAAGTATTGCTACTTGGGAAGTTTTTGATCAAAAATTTTCAAATGCTTCAGAAGATATTCAAAAAGCAATTTTAGAGGCTCAAGCAATTGTAAAAGAATACGCAATGGGAGAGTTTGTAATTGCAAATGAAGCAGAAGTAGAAATCATTTTAAAAGAAGCAAGAGAAGAAACCAAAAAAATTTTAAAAAGACTCTCAAAAGCAAGAGTAAAAATTGAAAAATATCTCTTAAAACATGAAAATATCAGACCAGAAGATGCCAAGGAGATTTTGGGTGAGATATTTTAATGGATTTTGTTTAGAAAATGAAGAAGAACTTTTTAAAGATATTTTAATTTGGAATGATTATACTTTAATTGGATTTAGTTATGGAGCAATTCTAGCTTTTGAAAAAGCATATAACACAAAAACTAGAATTGATAGATTAATTCTAATTTCTCCAGCATTTTTTCAAAATAAAAAAGAGAGTTTCAAAACAATTCAATTAAAAGCTTGGGAGAAAGATAAAGAAAAATATATCAAAAATTTTTTAAGCTCTTGTGCTTTTCCAAGCACTTTGAAGCTTGAAAAGTATCTAAAAACTGGAACAAAAGAAGAGCTCAAATTTTTATTAAACTATCGTTGGGAAAGATCTAAATTGCAAGAATTGAAAAAAAGAGGAGTTATAATTGAACTTTTTGTTGGCGAAAAAGATAAAATTATAGATACAAAAGAGGTTATGGAGTTTTTTGATGGAATTTCAATTACTTATCTTTTTAAAAATGCTGGACATATTTTGAGGTAGAGGGGTTTTTAAATTGATAAAAAATTCTATTGAATATATTGAAGAGACTTTTGAAGCTCCAACTCCACAAAAAGCTTTTGAGTTGGCAAAAAGAGTCTATAATGATCGTGATATTAAATTAGTAAGTGCCAAACAAAAACTAGATGAAAGTGGAAAACTTGTCTCTGAGATTGTAATCAAAGTCCCTCTAAAAGATTTAGATCCCAAAAGAGCAAAAAAGGCTGATTTTATTTTAAATCTTCTAAGAAAAAGGGGATTAGATACAAATTGGCTAAAAGAAAAAATTTCAATAGCTGAGGATGAAGTTTTAAGCAGTGAAAAAGAAGCTTTAAATTACATAATTTCTGAACTTGACAAAAGCATTTATATAAAAAAAGAGCATTTTGAAAATAAGAAATTAAAAATGTTAATTGGAACTACTGGGGTTGGGAAGACAACTACACTTGTAAAACTTGCAGCAAGATACGCTTATATGTTAGAAAAAGAGTATAAAGTTGCAATTATAAATCTAGATACTTACAAAGTTGGAGCAAAAGAGCAACTTGAAATCTTCTCTAATACTTTACTTTTAGATTATTTTGCAGTAAACACACCAAAAGAACTTAGAGAAGTTTTACAAAAAGTAAAAGATTTTGATATTGTTTTGGCAGATAGTGCAGGTATTTCTCCAAAAGATACAGAAAGATTAATAAAACATATCGAATTTATAAAAGAGATCAAAGATAGAGAATTAGAACTTGATTTAGTAATTCCAGCTTACTTTAAATACAATGATATTGTAAAGATTTATGAGTATTTTTCTTTTTTGGATATCTCTAGTCTTATAATTACAAAATTGGATGAGACAAGTTCAATTGGAGATTTGATGAGTTTTTTGGTAAAAAGTAATATGCCAGTAAGTTATTTAGGTTTTGGACAAAAAATTCCAGATGATTTAATGGTAGCTTCTAAAAAAACTATTTTAGATTGTTTTGTAGGAGATAGTTTTAGTGCTTAACTCTCAATTAAGAAGTCTAAATATCTCTCTCTTGAGAAATCTTAGAAAAACTCAATGTTATATTACACTAGAGCCTCTTATTTTAGAAAAAAAAGAGTTAGAAGTTGGAGATTTTATCTTTTTTGAAAAGTTAAATTTCTTTGCAAAAAATTCTAAAGGTATAGTTGGAAAATTAAAGCTTGGAAAAAAAGAAGATAAAGAGGGTTTTTTAGTTACAGAAGTTTTTGAAGTTCCAAAAAAAGAGGAGATAATTTTAGACAAAAACTTTATGATCTTAGAATTTAGAGTTGGAGCAATCTCCAAAGAGATGCTAAAAGAGAGAAATTGGATTGAGTTTAAATGGAAAATTAGTGATGGATTAATCTGCTTTTTAGAAAATAAACCAGTTGCAGTTGGAGTGCTTGGAGAAAGTGAAGATGGATTTTGCATAAAAATTATAGAGGAGAATATTTTTTATGAGTAAGGTTTTGCTAGGAATGAGTGGAGGAGTAGATTCAACTGCTGCTGCTTTATTATTAAAAGAGAAAGGATTTGATGTAGTTGGAGTCTATATGAAACTTCATGATAATGAAGATTATCACAAAATAAACTTTCAAAAAGCTAAAAAAGTGGCAAAATATTTTGGAATTAAAATAGATTTTTTAGATATTTCAAAAGAGTTTAAAAAAGAAGTTTATGAATATTTTGTAAAAAGTTATAAAGATGGATTTACTCCAAATCCTTGTGTAGTTTGTAACAGAGAAATTAAATTTGGAAAGATGGTTGAGTATGCTAACTCTTTGGGAATTGAAAAAGTTGCAACAGGTCATTATGCAAGAAGTGACAAAAAATTTATCTACAAAGCATCAGATTTGAGCAAAGATCAAAGTTATTTTTTGTCCCAAATAAAAAAAGAGATAGTAAAGAATCTAATCTTTCCACTTGGAGAGTATCAAAAAGAAGAAATAAAAGAGATTATAAAAGATCTTGAACCTTTAAAAGAGATAGCAACTCAAAAAGAAAGTAGTGAAATCTGTTTTGTAGATGGAACTTACACTGATATTTTAAAAAGACATTTTGAAGTTGATATTGAAGGGGAAGTTGTAGATAAAAATCAAAATGTAATTGGAAGACATAAAGGTTATTTGCACTATACAATTGGCAAAAGAAGAGGTTTTAGAGTAGATGGAGCCCTAGAGCCTCACTATGTACTTCAGCTAAATCCTAAAAAAAACCAAATTGTTGTGGGGAAAAAAGATGAACTTTTAGAAGATAGCATAATTTTAGATTCTTTAAACCTTTTTGAAGATTTAAAAAACTTTGAAGCAGAAATTAAAATTAGATATAGAACAAAAGGAGTCCAAGGAGAGGTAAATATCAGAAAAAATAGAGCTTTTATAAAATTAAAAGAGCCAGTTTTTGGAGTTGCAAAAGGACAATTTGGAGTCTTTTATGATGGAGATAAATTACTAGGAGGCGGAGTAATAGTTTGAGTCTTTTTTTGTTATAATTAATATTCCATTAAGGATTAAACCTTGGTGTGAGAATTAACTCTATAAAAAGGATTTAGGTATGAATAAACATATTGCAGGTAGACATTTTGAACTAACAGAGCCTATAAAAAACTATATTTATAGCGCTTTGGATAGTTTAGAAAAATATAATTTAGATATTATATCTGCTCATTGTATTATTTCTGGAGATACAAAAAATGGGAAAAAAGGTTATAGTGTTGAATTTGTTGTGAATTTAAAAGATAAAAATACAGTTGTAATTACTCAAAGAGATAAAGATGTTTATGCAGCTATTGATTTAGCACTTGAGAGATTGAAGAAAAGTTTAAGAAGATACTCTGATAAAATTAAAGAGCATTCAGCCTTGAGTATTAAAGAGCTTGAGAGTGAGCTTGAGGAGTTAGAAGAGCAAATGGATTATATCAATGATATTGATGATGATATTGTTCCAATGGATTTAGAGCTGCATAAACCTCTAGATTTTGAAGAAGCAAGAGATATATTAAAAGATGATCCAAAAAGACAATTTATAGTTTTTAATGATAATGAAGGAAGACTTAGAGTAATGTACAAAAGAGCCGATGGAAAATATGGGCTTTATTAATTTTTTGAAAGATTAAATTTTTCAAATCCTTTTTTCAGGGTCAAGTTTTTCTTGGCTCTGAGAAAATTTTGAAAAGATTTTTTGTGAAGATGGTATAATATCCCTTAATTTTTTGAAAGGGATTTTTATGCTAGTTGCTCCTAGTATTTTATCTGCAGATTTTGGAAGAATTTCAGAAGAAATAGATGCAATTTGCAAAGCTGGCGCAGATTTGATCCATGTAGATGTAATGGATGGACATTTTGTTCCAAATATGACAATAGGTCCTGTTGTAGTAGAAGCAGTATCAAAAAGTGCTACTAAACCATTAGATATCCATTTAATGGTAGAAAATAATACTTTTTTTGTAGATCTTTTTGCAAAATTTAAACCAAAGTATATCACTTTTCATTTAGAATCAGAAAAACATCCAAATAGATTAGTTCAAAAAATTAAAGATCTTGGAATCTCTCCTGGCATTGTTCTAAATCCAAGTACTCCTCCAGAGCTTTTAGAATATTTAATTGAGCATTTAGATATGGTTTTGTTAATGAGTGTAAATCCAGGTTTTGGCGGACAAAAGTATATTCCAGACGTAGTAAAAAGGGTCAAAAAATTAAAACAGATGATTAAAGAGTTAAATCCAGATTGCAAAATAGAAGTAGATGGAGGAGTAAATAACCAAAATATTCAAGAGCTAAAGGAAGCAGGAGTTGATATTGTAGTTGCTGGAAGCTATATCTTTAAACACCCAGAAGGTTATGAAAAAGCAATTAAATCTTTAAAGTAGAAATCATGAGAGTAAAAATTTGTGGAATAACCAATTTAGAAGATGCTTTTTGTGCAATAGATTCAGGAGCTGATGCTCTTGGATTTGTCTTTTATGAAAAATCTCCAAGATACATTTTGCCAGAAGATGCCAAAAAATTGATAAACTCCCTTCCTCCTTTTGTTGAAAAAGTTGGACTTTTTGTAAATGCCTCAAAAGCAGAGATCGAAGAGATCGCAAAAGAGACCAAAATTACACTTGCTCAACTTCATTTTGATATAGATATAAAATTTCTTGATTCAATAAATTTTCCTACACTTCCAGTTATTAGAGCAAAATCGAAAAAAGATCTTTTTAAATTTAAGGATAGGTATCGTTTAGTAGATACTTACACAAAGGAGTATGGAGGAGCTGGAAAAAGATTAAATTTGGAATGGTTTGAAGATGATGAGGTTGATCTTTCTAAAATAATTTTAGCTGGAGGTCTTGATCCAGAAAATCTAAAGGATTTAAAAAATTTTAATTTTTTTGGAGTAGATGTAAGTAGTGGAGTAGAGCTTAAAAAGGGTAAAAAAGATTGTACTAAAGTAAAAAGGTTTATCCAAAATGCAAAAACTCTTTGAAAATCTTACAGTTGCTTTTAGAAAACATCAAGGTGAAATGGATTTTGCTACTTTTGAAAAAGTTGTAAGAAAATTTAATCCTTTAGATAGTTTTGAGACTACATTTTTACTTTTGCAAGCTTCTGGATATCCAATAGAATCAACTCTTCTAGGATACCGCTTAAAAACTTTTTTTACTCCTTACAAAGAGCAAGTTTTTACAGTAATTGATATTGAAACAAATGGTGCAAAACCAGTTAGATCCCAAGTTATTGAAGTTGGAGCTGTAAAGATTCAAAATGGTAAAGTTATTGATTCTCTAGAGAGCTTTGTAAATTGTGCATATTTACCAGAACATATTAGTCAATTAACAGGAATTCAGCCTCAAGACTTGGTAGTTGCTCCTAGTAGACAAGAGGTTTTAGGAAAATTAAAAGAGTTTTTAGGAGATAGTGTTTTTGTAGCCCATAATGTCAATTTTGACTATACGTTTTTGAATGCTTCTTTTGAAAGATTTGGATTAGGACCAATTGGGAATATGACACTTTGTACAATTGATCTTGCAAAAAAGACAATAAAAGCTCCAAAATATGGGTTAGCATTTTTAAATGAATTTTTAGAGCTTCAAATGTCTTCTCACCATCGAGCCTACAGTGATGCTTTGGCAACTTCAAAAATTCTCGAAAAATCTTTACAAAATCTCCCCTCTTGGGTAAAAACAACAGATGATTTAATTTTATTTTCAAAAAATGGAAAGAAAAAAAGCTCAAAAACTTCTAAAAAATCTAAAAAGAAATCTTCTTAACCAGCTAGATTCTATCTTTTTTCTCTTTTCTATCTTCTTTTGGAGTTTAGAGATTTTTTCTACTGCTTTTTTCAATCTTTTTGGTTCAAACGAGGAGATTTTTGGCTCTTTTAATTTTTCTCTTCGCATTTTTTAGCATACTCATAAACTTTTTTCAAAAAAGCTTCTAAACTTTGTTGACGAACTGGAGATAAAAGTTCAATAATTCCTAAATTTTTTAAATAGTTTGGATCAAACTCTAAAATCTCTTTTGCAGGGTGTCCACTGAAAATATCCAAAAGCATTACAAGCATTCCTTTTGCAAGCTCTGAAGTTCCTTCTCCTTTTAAAAATAATTTTCCATCTTTACACTCTGCGACCAACCAAGCTGGAGAAGAGCATCCTTGAATAAAAGTTTTCTCATTTTTTTGGTCTGGATCTAGGGATTTATGTTTTTTTCCTAAATCAAAAATATATTCAAATTTCTCATCTTTGCTTTCAAAAAGTTCAAAATCTTCTTTGTACCTATCTACAATCTCTTTTATACTCACCCAAAATCCTTTAGCAGGTTTTATTTTATAAAATAAGTTTTATTTTGATTATACCAAAAGATTAAAAGAAATTAGAAAATATATCTTTTTTAAATTAGTTACTTTTCTCAAGACTTCTTTTAAACTCTTTTTGGACGATAAATTACAGAATACATTAAAGGAATATAAATTAAATTTAAAATAGTTGCCCAAGCAACTCCAAATCCAAGAGAAACTGCCATAGGTTGAATTATCAAAGATTGTCCACTTGCAAAAAAGATCAAAGTTGTGAGTCCTAAAACTGTTGTTAGAGAAGTTAAAAAAATTGGTCTTAATCTAATTGCAGCTTTTTTGGCAACTTCTGTTATATTTTTAGACCCTTTTATAAAATCTAACATAATCAAAGCATCATTGACAACAACTCCAGCAAGTCCTACAATCCCCATAAGTCCAGGCATCGTCAAATCAATTCCCATTACAAAATTCCCAACCAAAGCTCCAAAAATTGATAAAGGAATTACAGAAATTGTAATAAGAGGTAATATCGCAGAATTAAACATCCAAACAAGGGAGATAAAAATCAAAAAGATTGCAATAATTGCAGCTTGAGCCATCTCTTTTTTTACTTGACGATTCTCTCTTTCTTCTCCTTTGATAATAAAATCAATACCTTTTTCTTCTTTCATTTTTTTCAAAAAAGGTTCTAATTTTTGCATAACTTCACTTGGGAGAACCTCTTCTCTATTGGTTCTTGCAGTAACACTCCAAACTCTTTTCCCATCTTCTTTGAAAATTTTTAACATACTTTCTTTGTAAATAAAAGTGGCAATATCTTTTAAATTTACAATTTTTCTTCCATCTGGAGTTGTAACTCTAATTGAATCTATATTGACATTTTCATCTTTTCCAGCCTCTTTGATTCTAACTCTAATTAATCCTTCTTGATCAAACATCTTTCCATATTCAGCTTCCAAAAAAAGTCCTCTTAAAGCATTTACTAAATAACTTTCACTAAAACCTAACTCTTGACCATATCTATTTATCTTCAACTTTAACTCTTTTGGACCTTTTTTGGCATTATCATTTATATCTTCTACTCCTTTTATTTTGGCTAACTCTTTTTCTAAAAGTTTTACAACCTCTAAAGCTTTTTTTTGATCTGTAGCAACAACTCCAATTTCAATATCATTTCCTACAATTCCAGTCTGAGGAACAAAAGCTGTAATTTCTTGAAAGGTTGAATTATTTTCAAACTCTTTTAAAACTTTTTGAGCCTCTTTTAAAATTTCTTGAGAGCTTCTATTTCTTATCATATCACTATCATCATATTCCAAGGAGAGCCAAGGATTTATATATTTATCAAAAAAATTTTCCGGCTTTTTTTCATGAAGATTTAAAAAAATATGAAATAGATGTTCTCCTCTTTCAAAAGTTTGATCTGGAAAAAATCTAATTCCTGTAATTGAAGTAATTGAAGAGACACCAGTATTGTTAAATTCTTTTAATAGTTTTTGTTCAATCTCATTCATTAATTTATGAGTATGAGAGAGTTTACTATTTACATCTACTTTTCCACTAATATAAATTTGGCTAGCATCAAATTGAGGAAAAAGTTGAAATTTACTCTTTTTAAAAAGCCAAATTGTACCTCCCAAAATTCCAACTATTAATAAAACAAGAGCAAGCTCTTTGAATTTTAAAAGGTTTAAAAGAAGTTTTTGATAAATTTCAACTGCTTTATCCCAAAAAGGACTTGGTTGGTGATGATCAATTTTACCTCCAATACTAAAAAACTCTTTTGCATGAAGTGGTAAAAAATAGAAAGCTTCAAATAAAGAGCTAAGCAGAAGAATTGTAATCATAACTGGCAAAACTCTCATAAACATTCCAAGTTCTCCACTCATAATAAGAAGAGGCAAAAATGCAAAGACAGTTGTAAGAGTAGCAGTAACTACTGCCGGAAACATCTCTGCTGCTCCATCAATTGTAGCTTGAGCTGGAGATTTTCCCATTTCCATATGCCTAAAGATATTTTCTGCAACTACTATTGCTTCATCTACAAGCATTCCAAGAGAAATCAATGCTCCAAGCATTGTGAGCATATTCATACTATAACCTAAAATTTCTGCTCCAATTAATGCAATAAAAAAGCTTGTAGGAATTCCAATAGCAACTACAATCCCAATTCTCCAGTTTACGCTTAAAAAAAGTGCTAAAAAAACTAAAATTAATCCAAAAAAGATATTTGAACTTACAAGATTTATACGATTTTTGATCCAAATTGAAGTATCAGTATAAACTTCAAAGGTAATATTTGGATACTCTTTTGCAAAATCTTTTAGAAGTTTTTTAATCTTTTTGCTAAGAGCAATCGCATTTCCTTCTTTTGTCTTTGTAATATTTAAAGAGATATTTTGTTTTCCATTAAAATTTGAAATCTCTTTTGGAGTGCTTAATTCAAACTTTACATCTGCAATATCTTTTAACCTGATTCTTTTTGAACCAAGAGATAAAATAGTCTCTTTTAGTTTTTGAAGCTCTTTTTCTCCATTTTGGGTGGAAATATAGATTTGATTTCCTCTATATTTAAATGTTCCTGCTGGATAAATTGAACTAAGCGCTGAGATTGCTCTATAAAATTGCTCTTTGCTAAACCCATAAGCTTCAAGTTTTTTTTCGTTTAATTTTATATGAAGTTCGCTATCTGCATCTCCTCTTATATCGATATCATTCAAAGCTTTTATATTTGCAAGCCGACTTTTTAACTCTTTTGCTGCTTTTAGAAGCTCTTTTTTTGGAATATCTGCCGAAATTGCAATCAAAAGCAGAGGAAATTGATGAATAAGAATTCTTGCTCTTGGCTCATTCATATCTGGAGGAAGATCTCTTTTTACTTTTGTAATTACATCTTTTACATCATTTAAAACCATTTGCTTGTTTGCTTTTGGTTTAATGGACGCTTCTATTAAAAAGGATCCATTTTGAATTACAGTTTTAATATCGCTTATATTTTCTACACTTTTTAGATCATCTTCTAAATTCTTTACTACCATTTTATCTAGCACATCTGCACTAGTTCCAGCATAGCCTCCACTAATTATAATTTTATCTAGACTAGAAGGAGGAAAAATCTCTTTTGGAATATTTTTGTAGGCAAAAAAAGCCATGATCATAATCAAAATAAAAAGAATATGATTTAAAATTGGTCTTTTGATTGCAAATTGTAAAATAGCCTTTATCATCTACTTACTCTTTTTCTATAAAATTATTTTCTTGATTTTGCAAAGTTGAACTACTGTTTTGATCACTAAAAGGAGATTTTTCTTTAATCTCAATTACTCCAATATTTCTATTTCCAAAAAGCTGTTTTACAATTTCTGGAGTAATTTTTTTAACTTTTGAAGAAATAGTCTTATTTCCTTCTTTTTCTTGTCTGTCTGCTTCAATATTGTCTAAAATATCAGCCTTGTAACTTAGCTTTTCGATACTCATATTTAAAATCGATTTTTCCTCTTTTAAAGCAATAACTTCCATTGTCAATTTATTAATTTTTCTACTTTCATAGTAAATTTTATTACTAATATAAACTTTTATGAGAGCCAAAATACCAATTAAGCTCATAACAAAAAGTGACTTAAAGAAAAAATCTGAAGGAATTCCTCCATTTTTCAATCCAAATCTCCTTACTTAAATTGAAAGAATCTTAATTTTGCACTTCTACTTCTTGGATTTTCTAAAAGTTCTTGTTTTGAAGGAGTAATTGGCTTTTTATTTAACTCTTTTCCAAAAGCCCTATTTCCTCCACACTCACACCTCATCGCCTCAGGAGGACAGATACATCTTTTTGACCATTTTCTAAATCTATTTTTTACCAAGCGATCTTCCAAAGAGTGAAACGTAATTAAACCAACTATTGAATCTTTTGGTTTAAATACTTCTAAAGTGTCTAGAAAGTTTTCTATCTCTTTTAATTCATCATTTACTTCAATTCTCACTGCTTGAAAAGGTAGGGTTGAGGGATTTTTTTTTCCTTTTGACCTAACTACTCTTTGAATAATTTGAGAAAACTCTTTAGCAGAGGTGATCTCTTTGGAACTTCTATACTTTACAATCTCTCTGGCTAAAACTTTTGCCTCTTTTAACTCTCCGAATTTTTTAAAAATTTCTTCTAATCTTTCTTGAGGATAAGAATTTAAAACTACTTTTGCACTTTTGGGATTTGATTGATCCATCCTCATATCCAAAAAATCGCTTTCAAAAGCAAAACCTCTTTCTTTTTTGTCAAGTTGTAAACTAGAGACTCCAAAATCGGCTAAAATTCCTACAACTTTTTTCCTCTTAGAGGAGAACTCTTCTAAAAGTTTTGGCAAAACTTCAGAAAAAGAGCCTCTAATTAAAGTAACTCTATCTTTGAATTCTTTTTGAAGATATTTTTGATTAAATTCTATTGCCTCTTTATCTTTGTCAATTCCTATAAGCTTAATATCTTTATTTTTCAAAAGAATCTCTCTAGAGTGTCCTCCATAACCTACTGTACAATCTATAAAGATTCCTTCCTTTAAATTTGAAAAACCTTCCAGGACTTCTTTTAAAAGAACTGGTTTATGGGGTATTTTTAAATTTTCTTTCACAAAACCTCTCTTTTTTAACAAAAAAATCTTACAGAAAGCTACTTTATGATATTTTTGATTTTATCGGTATAATACCACAAAAAGTGATACTAAAAGTATAAAAATTGAACTAAGAAGAGAGGTGTTTGTAAAATGGATGAGCTTATAAAAAGATTTGAAATTATTAGATTAGCCTCCTTACTTGGAGATCAAGATACTATTCTTATCCAATGTACTTATCTTTTGGAAATAAGTCAAGATCCTCATATGAGAAATATTGTCTCTTTACTAGAAGCACGCCAATACAGACAAGCAGCTTTTGAGATGACAAAATATTTAGATGTATTTCAAAAAAGTTTTTTAGATCCTAAAATTGAGTCTTTGAATCAACAACAAGATAGTTCTAAAATAGAGAGAGCTTTAAGAGATGCTCCTTCTACAAAACCGCCTCTAGAGAATCATAAAAATAATAATATTGTTGAAGAAGAGGATAAAGAAGTTTTAAAAAAGCTCATTAAAATGGAAGAAGAAGATACTACAATCAATCTTAATGATATGAAAAAACTTATAGATGAAGAAGAAAAAAGTAGAGTCAGAGAATATGAATCAATTCCAGAATTTCCAGCAGATGAAATTTTGGAAGAGTTTAAACAAAAACTTGATGAAGCAAAAGAGAGCAGACTTGAAGTAGAGTATCAAAATTTTCAAAAAGAGTTAGAAGAGGAGAAAAAAGAAGAAATTACTTTACCTCTTAGCGAGCCAGAGAGTATGAAACAAAAAAGTTTAGAAGAAGATGAAGAGATTTTAAATAGTTCTATAAAAATCGAAGAAGATACCCAAACTTCCACAGAGACTAAAGAAAAAGTTATTTACCAACCTCTCTCTTATATCGATCAAAAGTTTAATAATATGATCTATCAATATCCTCCAATTGAAGATGATGGAACTCTTCCAGATATTGTAAAAGAGATGAAAGATCGTCTTTCAATCAGAGAGTATACAGAAGAAGATATTGAAGAGTTTTTAGATTACTATTTTAAATTTAAAGAAGAAGGAAAGCTTGAAGAAGCAGCAAAAGTATTGCTTCTTGCAGCATCTACTGAATCAAAATATGCCAAATTTTTGCTTGCAAGGGAACTTTTTAAAGGTGAAGTTTTAAAGCAAAATCTTGCAGAATCTTTCAATATGATAAACTCTTTGGCAGATCAAAATTATGCTGAGGCAATTTGTGATCTTGGACAATTTTATGAGCATGGAATTGCAATTACAAAAGATAAAGATATGGCAAAACTTCTCTATAAAGAGGCCGCAGATTTAGGTTTAGAAAGAGCAAAAAAACATTATGAAAGATTGGAAAATAGTTCAAAAGGTGTAATTGGAATTTTGAATAAATTAAAATCTGCCAAAAAAGTGATCAAGAAAAATGACTAATAAACCAAAATTTAATATTTTTGCAAATATAACTTATGCTCTAGAAGGAATGGTAGAAGTTTTAAAAAGTGAAAAGTCCTTCAAAACTCAACTTTTTGTAATTATAATTATTGGAATTTTGCTTTTATTTTCACCTCTTTCTTCTATTTCGAAGGCTATTTTATTTATCTCTACTTGGATAATTTTGGTAGCTGAGGCTTTTAATAGTGCAATAGAAAGAGTTGTAGATTTGGTGACAAAAGAGTTTCATCCTTTAGCAAAACAGGCAAAAGATATTGGAGCTTTTGGAGTACTTTTGGCATTTTTGCTAACAGCAGGAATTTGGATAGTAGTACTTTTTAAAGAATTTGGATAGAAGGAAATCAAATGAGAGAAAAAACAGCAGCAATTCATTTTGGATATGATGGAAATGATCAACACACAATGGCAGTTCCAATTTATCAAACAACAGCTTATGATTTTGGAAGTATAAATTACGCAGCAGATCTATTTGATTTAAAAAAAAGCGGAAATATCTACACAAGAGTGGGGAATCCAACTACAGAAGTTTTTGAAAAGAGATTTGCAAAATTAGAAGAAGGAGTCGGAGCTTTAGCAACTGCAAGTGGAACTAGTGCAATTTTTTATACTATTGCAAATGTAGCTGAAGCTGGGGATAATATTATAGTGGCAAATCAAGTATACGGAGGAACTACAACTTTAACCTCTCATACTCTAAAAAGATTTGGAATCAAAGCAAAATATTTTGATGTAAATAACTTAGAGGCTCTAGAGAGCTTAATTGATGAGAAAACTAAACTAATCTTATGTGAATCAATTACAAATCCAAGTATTGATGTAGCCGATCTTGAAGAAATTGCAAAAATTGCAAATAAAGCTAAGATACTTTTTTGCGTAGATAATACAGTAGCTTCTCCAATAATTTGTAAACCTCTTAAATTTGGAGCTGATATTGTAGTCCATAGTACCAGTAAATATACAACAGGGCAAGGTCTTGCAATTGGCGGAATTGTAGTAGAAAGCTCATCTGCCAAAGAGAAAATTTTGGATAATCCAAGATACTATCACTTTAATGAACCAGATCAAAGTTATCATGGATTAATTTACTCCTCTTTAGATGCACCTATTTTTACTCTTAGAGCAAGACTTGCACTCTTAAGAGATTTTGGAGCAGTTCCTAGTCCATTTAATTCTTGGCTTTTTATACAAGGAATAGAGACTCTACCACTTAGAATGGTACAACACTCAACTTCTGCTTTAGAAATTGCTAAATTTTTGGAATCTCATCCAAAAGTAAAAAAGGTAAATTATCCAGCTCTCAAAAGTTCACCTCATTATAAATTGGCACAAAAATATTTTAAAGATACAATGGCAAGTGGACTTTTGAGTTTTGAGCTAGATTCCAAAAAGAGTGCTCAAGAAGTTGCAAATTCTACAAAAATCTTTAAAGTGGTAGCAAATATTGGAGATAGCAAATCTATTATCACTCATCCAGCAAGCACAACTCATCAACAACTCTCAAAAGAGGAGTTAAAACTAGCAGGCGTTCCGGAAGGTTTAATTAGATTGAGTGTTGGATTAGAAGATTCTCAAGATTTAATTGAAGATTTAGATCAAGCTCTAAAGAAGGTTTAAAAAGCCTTCTTTGCTCTTCTTAAAATTTTAATGACCCTAAAATACTTTAAACTATTTTTAAAATTGAAATCTTCTTTTAGTTAGATATAATTTAAAGTCTAGTTTTTAAGCAAAAAATTTTTATCAAAAGAGAGGTAATTTTATGTATTTTTTTAATTTTATTATTGCTTTTTTCTTTTTAGTTTTAAATTTACAAGCTGAAATTGATAAAAAATATCAAACAAATGTAAATTGTAAAGCTTGTCATTTGGATATTTCTACCAAATGGGAAACTTCAAGACATGCTCACTCTCACTTTACTAAAAATGAACTATATAATAATGTTTTAGAGTACATTGTCGCAAAAGATGTTGTTGGGACAAAAGAAGAAGTCGTAATTGAATGTGCAAAGTGTCACAATCCAAGAATTCAAAAAAGAGAAGTAACTGATGTCGAAAAGATAGAAATGCTTTTAGATATTGATAAAGAGACTATGGATAAAATGATAAATGCTGCTTATATGCAAAATGGAATTAATTGCATTGTATGTCATAACGTAGAAAAAATTGAACAAAATAGTTCAACTGTAGGATTTGATGCGGTAAAATTTGGGCCTCAAGGTGTAATGTATGGCCCATTTTCTGGAGCAAAATCTCCTTATCACTTTACTCAAAAGAGAGATTTTTTTAAAAAAGATCCAAATAAACTTTGCATGGTTTGTCATCTGATGGGAAAAAATACAAAAGGCTTAAAAGTATATTCTACCGGACAAGAGTATTTAGCTTACGCCCAAGACTTAAATAAAACTTTGCCAACTTGTGTAGAGTGCCATATGAGTAAAGAAAAGAGTGGCATCGCTTCAAATTATGGAGGCAAAGGCGGAAGAGTTCCTAGAATGGTAAGAGATCATCTTTTTGCAAGTATAGACAACTCTAAAATGTATAAAAAATACATCGATATGGAAGCAAAAATCAAAGAAAATGATCTTTTTGTAAGAGTAATAAATAAAGCTCCTCATAAACTTCCAACTGGATATGGATTAAGAGAAGTTGCAATTTTAATTACATTTTATGATAAACAAGAGAAAAAAATTGATCAAAGAGAGTATAGCTTTTCTATAAATTGGTTAGATAAAGATGGAAAAATAACAATTCCTCATTTAGCAGTAAAAATGGGAGAGGATAATAGACTTTTACCTGGTGGACATAAAGACTTTTTATTTTCCATTCCAAAAGAGACAAAAATAATAAACTACAAATTAATTTATAGACAAGTAAAAAAACAAATGTTAAAAGAGTTAAAAATTAAAGATAAATTTTTCAAAAAAGATTATATTTTAAAAAATGGTGTTTTAGAGTATTGATAAAGGATTAAATATGAAAAAAAAGCTTCCAATTGGAATTTCAACTTTTGAAAAAATAAGAGGTGATAATTTTATCTATATTGATAAGACTAAAGATATTTTAGAGTTAATTGAAAATGGTGATTACTATTTTCTCTCAAGACCAAGAAGATTTGGGAAATCTTTGCTTATTGATACAATCAAAGAGCTTTTTGAAGGAAATAGAGCTCTTTTTGAAGGACTCTACATCTATGACAAATGGAATTGGAATCAAAAATATCCTGTGATTAAAATTAGCTTTTCTGGTGGAATTAGAGATTTGAAAAGTTTAGATGTCCATTTGGGAAGAATTCTAAAGGAGAATGAAAAGAGACTTGGAGTTAATTGCAGTTACAAAGAGTATAAAGATATCTGCTTTTTAGATTTGATTGAAGAAGTTTATAAAAAATACAATCAAAAAGTAGTAATTTTAATTGATGAGTATGATAAACCAATTCTAGATAATATCAATAAAATTGATATTGCAGTAGAAATCAGAGAAGCTCTAAAAGATTTTTATACTAAAATCAAAGAGAGTGATAGATTTATAAAGTTTGCAATGCTTACAGGTGTAAGTAAATTTAGCAAAGTAAGCATTTTTAGCGGGTTAAATAATCTTGAAGATATTACTCTGCATAAAAGATTTGCAACAATTTGTGGATATACTCAAGAAGATATTGAAACAGATTTCAAAGAGCTTTTAGATGGAGTAGATTTAGAAAAGCTCAAAGAGTGGTATAATGGCTATAATTTCTTAGGAGAGAGAGTCTACAACCCTTTTGATATTTTGCTTTTTATCTCAAATGACTTTGCTTATAAAAACTACTGGTTTAGTACAGGGACCCCTACATTTTTGATTAAACTTTTAAAAGAGAAAAATTACTTCTTTCCAGAGCTTGAGAATTTAGTAGTTGGAGAGATTTTGATTGATAGCTTTGATATTGAGAGCATCAAAATTGAGCCTCTGCTATTTCAGAGTGGATATTTGACGATTGACAAGGTTGAAGTTAGTGAGTTTGAAGAGATATTTTATCATCTAAAGCATCCAAACAAGGAGGTTCAAACCTCATTTAACAGTATGCTAATAGATTTTTTAACTGGAGATGATAACCATATCATTAAAAGACAAAAAGTATTTAAAAGTTTGGCTAGTGGAGATTTAGAGAGCTTTAAAGAGACTCTGATTGCCCTTTATGCATCAATTCCATATAACTCTTATGTGAAAAACAATATTGCTTCTTATGAAGGGTACTGGGCAAATGTCTTTTATGTCTATTTAGCATCTTTGGGACTAAAAATTATTGCTGAAGATGTAACAAATAGAGGAAGAATAGATTTTACAATGAGAATAAGAGATAAGATTTATATCTTTGAGTTTAAGGTGATAGATGAAGATCCACTTGCTCAGATAAAGAGACAAAAATATTATCAAAAGTACCAGAATGAAGATAAAGAGATAATTTTAGTTGGGATTGTCTTTAGTGAAGAGGAGAAGAATATCAAAGAGCTTATTTGGGAGGTTGTAGGCTAAGAGCAGGGAGCTTATCTTATTGCTCCTTAAACTAGCTTAAAGGCTAAAAGTATTGGGAGGCTTGGCTTTAAGCTAAAACTATTCTAAGCTTTTTAGAGCCCCACATCCAAAAACAAATTCGGTATCTCAAGATTTTTTGAAATATTCTTTTGTCTTTTCTAAATCAACTTTTACTCCATCTCCTTTTATATAATATATTGTTTCTTTTAACAGATGTGGTCTTAAGTATCTAAATTTTGTCTTATTTTTGCTTTTTTAATTACAGGCACTCTCCATATCACATTCTTTGATGATTAGATATAATTATTAATAAATTTTAATATGAGTTAAAAATCTCTTAAGTATAATTAAAATAACTCTCTAATGGTAAATAAATTCTTAGCTTTATTCCAGCTTTGCTATGTATGGATAGAATATTTTTAGGGATAAAAGTTTTAGTCTTCTAAAATAATAGATTATTATTTTGTTAATTGCTATAATCTTCTTTAATATTAAAATAAAATCTTCTAGAATTTAAAAGGTATTTTATGACCCTAATAGATGAATTACAACAAAGAATACAAACAAGCCAAAAAGCTTTAAATATTATTTTAAAACTAAACAGAGCAAGAAACCAGATAAAAAGACCCAAAAAGATTTTAAAAGATATTGTAGAACTTATGTTAAAAGAATTTGAAGGTAAATTTTGTGCTCTAGTAAAAATAGATTTAGAAAAAAAGAAAATCAGAGTTGTTTCCTTTGCTCAAATAGAAGATAATTTAATAGATTATAAATTAATTCTTAGGAAAGATATAGTAAAAAAAGCGATAAATCTTCAAAAAATAGGAGTTTGGAGTGTTAAGGATTTAATAAAAAACAGAGTTTTAGATCCAATTGAAGTGGCCACAATTCCTTTAAAAGTAGAGCAAAAAAGTCTAGGAGCGCTATTAATTGGAAGAAAAAAAGAGTTTGATAAAAGCGATAAAGAGATAATTGAAACCTCTAAAGTTGTAATTAGTTCTATCTTATATCAAATAGAATTTATGGAAAGGTACTGCAAAGATTCTTTTGATAATTTTGTCAAAAAAGAGTAGAATTAGCCAAAATTTTGCTGGAGAATAGGTGTGGAGTCTAAAGAAATTTTTAATTTTAGTGCAATAAGTAATGAGTGTATTAAATGTGGGAAATGTATTCCAGGTTGTACAATTCACCTCATCAATCCTGATGAGACAACTTCTCCAAGAGGATTTATTGATCTTTTGGGAGCTTATGAAAAAGGAGAATTGGAATTAGATAAGAGTGCAAAAGATATTTTTGAGAGCTGTTTTTTGTGTACACACTGCACTAGTGTATGTCCAAACTCTTTGCCAACTGATATGGTAATTGAAGAAGTTCGTGCTGATATTGCAAAAAAGTTTGGAATCGCTTGGTTTAAAAGAGTTTTTTTTACCCTTCTTAGGCATAGAAAATTGATGGATTTGATGATGAAATTAGGATTTGTCTTTAGAAGTTGTGGTTTTAAAGAAGAGCCTAAAAAAGGAGGAATGATTCCAAGATTTCCTATGCCAATAATTAAAGCTAATCGTCTTTTGCCAAGTCTTTCGAAGGTAAGTTTTTTGAATAAATATCCAGAAGAAATTACTCATGGTAAAAAAAGAAGGGTTGCTATTTTTATTGGGTGTCTTGCAAATTATAATTACACGAACATTGGAGATAGTTTAATTGAGATTTTAAAAGAGTTAGAGATTGATGTTTTTATTCCAAAGAAGCAGATGTGCTGTTCTGCTCCAGCATATTTTACGGGGGATTTTTATACAGTAGAAGTCCTTAGCAAAAAAAATATAGAGTATTTTGAGAGTTTTATTGATGAGGTAGAAGCAATTATCATTCCAGAAGCTACATGCAGTGCAATGATAAAACATGATTGGGAAGTCTTTTTTAGAAATAGAAAGATGGATGATTGGGCAAATAGAGCTAAAAAATTGAGCGAAAAAATTTTTATGGCAACACAGTGGCTCTATAAAAATACAGACTTAAAAGAAAGACTTGATCAATTAAATATAAAAATGCCAGAAACAATTACTTATCATGATGCTTGTCATGCCAAAAAGGTACAAAATATTTATCAAGAACCAAGAGAACTTTTGAAAAGTAATTATGAAATAAAAGAGATGAGTGATCCAAATAGATGTTGTGGATTTGGAGGAGTTACTATCCAAACAGAAAAATATCATTTAGCAGAACTTGCTGGAAAGCCAAAAGCTAAAATGATAGAAAAAACAAAAGCTCAAATAGTAAGTGCAGAGTGCAGTGCTTGCAGAATGCAAATTAGTAACTCTTTGCATCAAGAAAATGTAGATGTAATTTTTCAAAATCCAATAGAATTAATTGCAAAAGCTCTAAAAGAGGCTAAAAATCAAAAACCAACATAATTCTTTTTTGTCAAGTCTGGGTAAGTTCCATTGATTCCTTTTCCATCATTCCCATGACACCCTGCACAAACACTGCTAAAGTATCCAGAAGCTAAATCTTTTGGATAAGGGTGGGGACATTTTCTTCCGCTAAGTTCTAAGACATAACAAGCTACAATTTTAGCATCTTCTTTGGAAATATATCCTCCTTCCATTTGGCCACCTTTGAAATTGTGCCCGCTTGATCCATTATTTATTACATCTACAATATATTGATAAAGACTTTCCTTAGAATTTTTAGAGATATTTTTATCAAATTGAATTTTTGAGATTTTTTGATCTTTTGTAAGATCTTTTTTTATTACAAAATTATTCAAGATTGCATAAATTATGACAATTCCAACAATACTTAATATAATTTTCTCTTCTGCATCCATTTCTTGTCTCTAAATTTATAATTTTTATTATCCAAAATTATATAAAAAAAGTTTTTTAAAAAACCTCAAAAAGAGGTTAGAAAGTTAATTTGTAGAAGGAAAGTCAAATTTTTTTCCATGTTTTTCAACATATTTATATTTATCATAGGCTTTTTTTATTGCCCAAAAAAGTATAAAAAAAGAAATAGCAATTAAAATTCCAAGAATTTGCCAAAAACTAGAGAAAAAAAGTGCAATAAAAGCAGTAAAAATTATACCTAAGTGGAGATAGAAATGTTTTTTTGCATATTTTGGTGAGATTACTTCATGCATCATTGGAGCATCAAAATAACCTTTTGCATTTAAATGAAACCAAACTAAAAAAGGAACTATTTTATAAACCATCGCAAAAATTATGCTAAAGATAAAGATACCAAAAAAAATAATCATTCCAAGATTAAAGAAATTTGCATCGCTTGGAAAAATCAAATCAAAATTGCCAATAAGTTTTAAAACAGCTCTAAAAAGAAATAAAATAGAAAAAACTATTAAAGAAGCAATTCCTACTCTCCAAAACAAAATTGTAGCTTCAATTACTTTTCTCTTTTGGCTAAAGAGATTTTTTATCATTATCAATGCATAAGTCAAAATGGTCAATCCAATAATAATATCTACGATATAAGCTAGATTATTTGGTAGTTTTAAAATTATATTTGCAGCTCCAGCCAAATATAGTGACTTAAAAATCAAAGCAGCACTTAAGAGTTCTGGAATTCTTTTTGCAAGTTTTACTGGAAAAGCTTTTGTAACATAAAACATTTCAACAACTTGAAAGCTAACAGCACAAATTAGTATAAAAGCCCAAGCAAGAATTCCGAAAAAAATATGTAGCTCTTTTGTAGTTTGATAGGTTAAAGAGTCAAAAAAAGCACCTCTTCCTCCAAGAATGGATAAAAGTTCAATTGCCAATAATCCAACCATTACAAGATTTCCCACAGCAAATGCCATTGCTTTTGCAGAAGGAGAAAAAGTTTTTATTTGATTTAGAAAAATACTAAACTCAATTCCTATAAAAATCATAGCAGTAGCTAAAAAAATCCCTCCAAAATTAAGCCCTTCAGAAAAGTGCCAAATTAAATCTACAACAAAAAGTATTAACGCACTAATCATAAAAATTTGAAAAAAATAACCATTTATAACGGGATTTTTAATTACAGCTCCAGCTAAAACTGGGAGCATCTGAAATAAAGCTCCTACCATAAAACTGCTCATCATTCCAATAGTGAAGATATGGGTTAAAATGACAGTATAACTTGAAGAAAAGTTTAAAAAATTACTCCCAAGTACTGCTAGAAGTATTCCACCTAAAAATCCAAAAATAGATCCTACCAAGAAAAATCTCATAATCACTCCAATTGGAGGAGCCTGTTCTAATGAAAGACCACTATTTTGAAACATTCTAAGATACCTCTTTTGTATATACAACTTCTGGATCTAAAAAATTATTTAAATCAATATTTCGATTTGGAGAGATTAAAATATGCCAGACTTCATTAATTTCTTTTGAGATCACATTTAAATTATGATCATTTGCTAGAGCAATTAAAGGAATTGGTTGCATTCTATGAATCATATAAAGATATTTTTCTTGATCCAAATTCCTTAAAATAGATATTGCCTTTTCAAAAGGTTCTGGATGCATCATCTGCCTTGCATCTAGCAAAAATCTTTTCAAAGTTCTACCTTCTCCATTTTTTCTATAATATTGCTCTTTTCTTCTGGCATCATTATTCTATCGCACATTGCATAAAGCATTTGTTCTTCTTTCATATTGTGTTGTTGGAGTAAAATCATCATCGATTCAGCCATTGAAAGGTAAGCATCTTTATCTTTTTTTTCAATTGCTTCAGCCATTTTCCCAAGCAAACCCCTAACTTGGTCATGCTCAAAACGCATAACTTTTGTAGGACCATCACTTGAACCACTTTTTGCTTCAAATTCAGGGAAAAGCTCTTCTTCTTCCTTTTTAAAATGTTTTAAAGTTTCATTTGCAAATTCTAAAAAACTTTTTTGCCCCTCTTCCCAATTTTCTTGGGCTATTTGATTTTCTGCTCTTGCAAAAATATTATCACACTCTCTATGCTCACTTGTTAAATAGTTTGAAATTTGCATAAAAAACCTCCTTTTAATTTAAAATTGGAGCAATTTTGTCCCAAAGTGCTTTATTTGTAAGCATTTTTTTGACTCTATTTTGCCAAAGTTCTTTGAAATCTTCTTTTTCTTTATCTGTAGCTAAACCTTGAAGAGCTTTTTGCATTAAAGGCATCATTCTTGAATCTCCTGGGACAATAGAAGTATCAATTTTTAAAGTTACACTTTTTTGATTGTCAACTCTTGTAAACTTGATATCCCCTTCAAAATCTTTTCCAAATTCTAACTTTCCTCTTCTAGAAAATTTTCCACCAATTCCAGCAAAACCTCCCTCATCTGCAACTCCACAAATAAAACTTGCAACATTTCCAATTACTCCAGTTACACCTTCTGCTTTTGCATTTGAAAGCTCTACTTTTATCTCTCCTCTTACTGGATTTTCCTCTTTATAAAGAGCTTTTAGAGCATTAAAAGTTGCAATATAAGCTCCAGCTACCGTTGGACAAGAGTGACCAGCTAAGACTACACAATCAATATATCTAATTTCAACCAAACCATTTTCTAAAGCTCCTAAAAATTCTGCAAGAGGATCATACATTCTAAAAGAATCTACATTTAACATCCAATCTGGAGGATTCATAAAAGAAGATTTATCATTGTATTCCATAATATTTCCTTTTTCTTGAATTAGAATGATTTTAACATATCTTTTTGCAACTTAAGCATAACTTTAATTCTACTTTTTTCGTTAAAATAGATGAAAGCTAAAAGAATTTAAGGAGTGATTTTATGGAAAAGTTTAAGACATACTTTTTAATGACAGCATTAACACTACTTTTTATCTGGTTTGGAGGTTTAATTGCTGGAAAAACTGGAATGATTATAGCTTTTATTGCTGCTGCTGGAATGAACTTTTATGCTTATTATTATAGTGATAAGCAAGTTTTAGAACATTATCATGCAATTCCAGTTGGTCCAAATGATGCTTCAGGACTTTATGAAATTGTAGAAGAGCTTACAAAAAGAGCTGGACTTCCAATGCCAAAACTTTATATAATTCCAGACCCAATTCCAAATGCCTTTGCAACTGGAAGAGATTATGAACATGCAGCAGTAGCTGTAACTGAAGGCTTGTTACAACTTTTAAATGAAGAAGAAATTGCTGCAGTAATTGCTCATGAGCTTAGTCATATAAAACATTATGATATGTTAATTGGAACAGTTGCTGCTACTATTGCTGGAGCAATCTCTATGCTTGCAAATTTTGGATTTATTTTTGGTGGAGGAGATGAAGATCGTCCAAATCCAATAGTTTCTATGATTTTAATGTTTATTATGCCTCTTGCTGCAACAATTATTCAAATGACAATTAGCAGAAGCAGAGAATTTGAAGCAGATAAAGGTGCAGCGTTACTTACTGGTCATCCAGAGTGGCTTCAAAGTGCTTTGGCAAAATTAGAAAATTATGCTCATCAAGGAGTAATTCATGATGCAGATCCTTCAACTGCACACATGTTTATAGTAAATCCTTTTAGTGGAGTAGGTGATATGATTGGAAATTTGTTTAGGACTCATCCTACCACAGAAGAGAGAATTCAAAGACTTGAAGAATTAAAATATGAAATGAGGAGACAATGAGTAGATTATCCCCAATAGCAATCTCTTTTGTAAGAGGTTTTTTACCCTCTGATTTAGATGAAAAAGAGTATAAAAAATTTTTAGATCTTCAAAAGTTAGGAGTTTTTGAAAGTTTAGAAGATGGAAGATTGAGATTAAAAAATTTATATAGAATTGGAAAAATATCTATTTTAGATGATACAAAAGGATATCTTTCTTTGGAAGATAAAGAGCAAAAAGATCTCTTAATTGAACCTCATCACTTAGCAGATGCAAAAAATAAAGATGAAGTTGTCGTAAAAAGAATAATTGCAAAAAGAGGAAGAGCTAGTGCAAAGGTTATTTATGTTTTAAATTTTGCTCAAGTTTATAATATTGGATATTTGAATGAAGAAAAAAGTGAAATTATCGATATTAAAACCTCCTTGCCAATAAAAATGGAGGCTAAAAACTTAGATCTAAAATCTCTAAAGAGTGGAACTCTTTTTTTAATTGATTCTAGAAGTTTAGAATTAATTGAAGTTTTAGGGCATATAAATGACCCAAAAGTAGATGAAAAAATCTCTTTATTGCTTCATAATAGAGCAGATGATACTTTTGAAGATTTAGCAATAAAGCAAGCAAATGAAGTGCCAAAAGAGGTTTTACAAGAGGATTTAAAAGGTAGAGTGGATTTAAGGAAGCTTGATTTTTGCACAATAGATCCAGTTAGTGCAAAAGATTTTGATGATGCAATCTTTTGGGATGAGAAAAATAACATTTTATATGTCGCAATTGCTGATGTAAGTTATTATGTAGATTTTTTTAGTCCAATTGATAAAGAAGCAAAAGAGAGAGGTTTTACTACCTATTTTCCCCACAAAGCTTTTCCGATGCTTCCAAGAGAACTTAGTGAAAATATCTGTTCTTTAAAACCAAATGTAGATCGTTTAGCTTTTGTATGTAAGATTTGGCTAGATAAAAATTTAGAACCAAAAAAAGAGGAATTTTTTGAAGCAGTAATTTGTTCTAAAAGAAGATTTAATTATGATGAGGTAGACGAAGTTTTAGAAGATAATTCAAAAATAAAAGAAGAGGATAAAAAGATTTGGGAATGGCTTTTGCCTCTTAGTCAAATTACAAGGAAACTTAAACAAAAAAGATTAAAAAAAGGGTTTGATTTTAGAAGTCAAGAGATAAAACTTACAATCGATGAAAATCATCTTCTAAAAGACACCGTCATTGAAACTGGAACTTTATCTCATTCTCTAATTGAAGAGTGTATGCTCTTGGCAAATAAAGCTGCTGCAAAAAGATTTAAAGGTGATGGAGATAGCATTTTTAGAATTCACGAAGCCCCAACTCCAGAAAAGCTTCAAAATCTGATCGAAGAGTTAGGAAGTATTGGAATTTTTGTAGATGTCGAAGATGAAGAAGATACCAAAGAGTTAATCAAAGCAATTCAAGAAGAGGCAAAGAAAGCTGAGCTTGAGAGTGAAGTTGATGAATTAATTATTCAATCTTTAACAAAAGCGGCTTATTCACATATAAATAAAGGTCACTTTGGGCTTGGGTTTGAGCAATATTCTCATTTTACTTCTCCAATTAGAAGGTATAGTGATTTAATTTTGCATAGATTAATAAAAGCAGATCTAAAAGGAGATAAAAAGCAAGCTGGATATCTTTTAAGAAATATTGAACCAATTTCTGTTTTGGTTTCAAAGCTAGAAAGAGAAGCTACAAAAGCAGAGTGGGATTTTAGGGATAGAAAGTTTGCAAGATGGGCAAAAAATAAAATTGGAGTTAGATATTTAGCTCAAGTAATTCAAAATTCAGAAGAAAATAATTCTGAAAAGGAGAAAAAAGCAAAATTAATCTCTTATGAAGTAGATGGAGTTGTTGTAGATTTGAAAGATTCTGGAGATGTTAAGCTTTTTGAAAAAGTTATAGTTGAAATTACAGAAGTTGACCTTTACAAAGCAAAAATTTGGGCAAAAGTAATAACAGGTGGTGTTAGTGTATAAAAGAGAGTTTGAAGATCTTTTAAAAAAAACTCTTCCAAGAGCAGTTTTACTTTATGGAGAGGAGTTTTTTCTCTCCTTTTATCTAGATTTTTACAAGAAAAGGTTAAATTTAAAAGAAGAGATTCTAACCCAATATTTTGAAGAGTATGACTTTGCTCAAGCCAAAAATTATCTTTTGCAAACTTCTCTTTTTGGAGGAGTAAATTTTCTTGTAATTAGAACTTCAAAAGCTCTTCCAAAAAAAGAGTTGGATATTTTGCTGGATCTAACTAGCAAAAGCAATTTAAATTATTTTCTTCTTTTGTATGATGGGGATGCAAAAGATGCAAAAAAAATGCATAAAAGTTTTGAAAAAAATGGAGTTTGGGTGAGATTTTTTCCTCCAAACAAAAGAGAGCTTAAAGTTATTTTGGAGACAAAAGTAAAAGATTTGAGTTTAGAAATCTCTTCTGATGCTTTGGAGTTTTTAAGTGAAAATATGGAATATAATTTAGGTTTAATTATAAAAGAGCTTGAGAAACTTGCTAGTTTAAATAAAAAGATAGAAAAAAGAGATATTGAAATTTTTACCTCTTTGCTTCCTTCCTCAACAATTGATACTCTTTTGTTAGAAATAATAAATAAAAAAGATTTGATAAAAAGTTTAAAAAATATTTTAGAGCTTGGAAGCAATGAGTTTGAAATTTTAAGGGCAATAGAGATTTTTTTTAATCAGATCTTTTTATATCACTCTTATATCAAAAATTATGGAAAACCTCCAAATTCTCAAGAGATTTTAGGTTTTAGCCTTCCAAGACATTTACATGAACAAAGAGTAGCTTTTGCAATGAAAATTGATCTTAAAAAGTTGACAAAAATCTATTCATTTTTGATTGAGTCAGAATTAAAATTGAAAAGAGCAAAACCTCAAACTAAAGAGAGTTTACTATTTGGAATTTTGATAAAGATTCAAAAGATTTTATAAAAGCTTTTAAAAAGCTGAAATTTTAAATCTGATTTGATAAATAATTCTGCTAATCTAATCTGCTATAATCTATTTTAATATTTTCAATAAAGGAGATGGGAAATCCCAATCTAAAAGAGAATGGAAAAAGAATATAAAATTAGTTTAGCAATTTTATTAATTGGAATTTTGGGCATCGGAACAATGGTTTATTTAAAAAAGACTAAACCAACTCTCAAAGAAGAATCAAAACACAAAATAGAAGAAAAAATTATTTTACCAAAAATAGAAAATCAAAATCTCTATAAAAATCTTCCTTTGACAAAAGAGTATTTAAAAGATATAAAAAGAGCAATTCAAAGTGGAGTTGGAGTGGTTTTATTAGGAGAAAATGAATTAGATAAAAAAGCAAAAATTGCTCAAGAAATTCTTATAAAAGATTCAAACTTTTTGAAAGATGTGATTGTAAATGGAAAAGTTACTCACAATGATATGATGAGAATAATTCCGGTAAATATTTCCGATTTAAATGAAAAAGAAGCTCAAATTTGTAAAAATAGTAGTTGTTACAAGGCTTATAAATACAATTTTTATACAAATAGCACAACTGAAGCTATTGTTGATGTAGATAATAAAAAAGTTCTCTCTGTCACTAGATATAGCAATTTTCAGCCAGATATTAGCCTAAGATTAAAAAGAATTGCCGAAGAGATCGTCTTAAACTCTCCAGAGGTTGCAAAAGAGTTAGGGCACTCTCCAAAGAGATACGAAATGAGTATGGCAAATGTCAGAACTGCTTTTCAAGGAGGATCTCCTTGTGAAGATTCAACCCACCTTTGTGTAGCTCCTACATTTGCAAAACATAAAGAAGAAAAAGCTCTTTGGGCGATTGTAGATCTTACACAATTAAAATTGGTAGCTGCAAAGTGGGCTGGACTTGGAAAAACTACTACTCCATCTTGCATTTCAGAAAGAGTTTTAGAAAATAGATATATTATGGAAAATTTTTGTAAAAAAAATACCCTTTTAAAAAAAGATGGATGGGAAGTTAAATATCGCTTAACAACCTCTGATGGATTAGAGATTTTAGATGTTAAATTTAAAGGAAAATATCTAATTAAATCAGCAAAGATTGTAGATTGGCATGTAGCTTATAGAGGAGTTGGCGCTAAAGATATAAATACTTCTGAAATTGTCTACATGGCAGGAAGAAGAGTTGAATTTGTAAAAGACAAAAATGATACTTATCTTTTTGGTTATAATGATGCAATGGGATGTCCAATGTTTTCGACTTCTGTTGTTTTAGCTTTTAATGGCCCACAAGTTATTTCCCTAAGAGACGAACAAAATAAAACAGTTGGATTTGCAATTACTCAAGACTTTAGAAATCCAAAATGGCCAATGGCTTGTAATTATCGATACGAAAATAGATTTGAATTTTATAAAGATGGATCTTTTAGAGTTGTGGCCATAAATAAAGGAAGAGGTTGTGCTAATAAAGCAATTTATCGTCCGGTGATGAGAATTGATCTTTTTAAAAAAGGTGCAAAAGAGAGCTTTTCTGTTTTTGATGGAAAAAAATGGAATCTTTTTACAAAAGAAGGAAGCTATTTTTCAACTTCTAAAGAAAAAAGATTTAAAGATAAATATCTCTACAAAATTTCAGCTAAAGATCAAACATACTTTATTGAACCAAATAGAGGAGAGTTTAAAGATAAAAGCAGAGGAGACCATGAAAGAGTCTATGTCTCAAAATATAAAGAAAATGAAGGTTCAAAAGATATGATGACTCTTGGGAGTTGCTGCAATTTGCAAAAAGATGGACCAGAAAGATTCTTAACTCCTCCAGAAGATATTGAAAAAGAAGATATTGTACTTTGGTATGTTCCTAGAATTAAAAATGATGATAGAGTTGGACATGAATATTGTTGGGCTGATACTGTAATTGGAGAAGATGGAAATTTAAAAGTTAGAGTTTGGCCTTGTATTGTAGGTCCAAAATTCGTTCCAAAAGAAGTTGTACAGGAGGAGAAGTGAAAAGAGTCTTACCAATTTTAGTTTCGATCTTTTTAGTAATTTTATTTGGACTTGGAGCTTATTACTATTTAGATGATGAGAGCAAAAGTGTTGAAAATCTAACTAATTTTCAAGGAGATTTTACAAAAACTAGAACTTGTAAGCAAATGCCGCTATTTCTGGCTAGACTCTCAAGAAGAGGAGTTTATATTGATTTATCACAACTTAAATACAAGGGGATAGCATTTTGGTATGGAAAAGGTTTTAGGAAAGTTTTGCATAAAAAAGAGTGGGAAAAATTTGGATATTTTGGAACTTATACCGCAGATAAAAATGGAGATTTATTCTTAGCACCTTCTCCATTTATTACAATTGAAAAAGATACCTTTGAAGCCCAAAAATGGATCTATAAATTAGATGGAAAGACTGGAAAACTTTCAAAATGGCTAAAACTTGAAGATGTTTCTCCATCCAAAACAAATCCTTATGGAATAATCTCTTTAGATTATGATTGTGATGATAACTCTTTGTGGGTAAGTACTATTGATCAAAGCAGCTATCAAAATCAAAGAGGAAAAATTTATAAGATTGATTTAAAAAGTAAAAAGATTTTAAAAAAATATGAAGGATATGATTTTTTTACTATCAAAATTTTGAAAACAACAAAAGGAAAATATCTTTTAGGAGGCTTAGCAATGTCTCCTGCTCTTTTTGCTTGGGAGATGAAAGATGGCTTTTTAGCTAAAAAACCCCAAAAACTTTTTGAACTTCCAAACTCTACCCTTAGAATCAGAAAGATTCATATAATTTCAAAGAACAGATTAAAATTAGAAGCAGTTCCTTTTACTTACTCTTTGATTGCTCAAACTGCTAAAAAGTATAGAGAATATTTTATTGCTCTTTGGGATAGTATAGATAAGGAGTGGATAGTTGGATTTAAAAAATGATCCACTCCTCTTTTAATAAACTACTTAAAGAGACTCTCAAGGGCTGATAGATCTGTATATTTTTCTTCTGTGAAGTTAGTCTGTGTTTGAGGAGAAATTATACCCTCTACTTCATTTAACTCTATTTGATATTTTGTAAGCATTGATGCTAGACGAATATTAATTCCGCTTTTTCCAATTGCTTTTGCTTTTTGATCTGCTGTAATATCTACAATAGCTTTTTGCTCTGAAGTATTTTTATTAACTATTCTTATATTTTTCACAACAGCAGGAGAAAGAGCTCTACTAATAAAAATTTCCGGAATTGGAGAGTATTCAATACAATCTATATTTTCTCCATTTAATTCTTTACTTACTGCATTAATTCTGACACCTTTTTGTCCAACAGCAGATCCGACTGGATCAATATCTGCTCTGTCACTTTTTAATGCAACTTTTGCTCGCTCTCCAGGGATTCTAGCAGAACTTACAATTTCAATTGCTCCATCTTGAAGCTCAGGAACTTCTCTTTTCATCAATTCTTCCAAAAACTTTGGAGAAGTTCTAGTAAGTTCTAAAAACATTCCATATTTTGGATCAATATTTACATATCTAAGAAGACTTTTCACAGTCTGACCAACTTTGAAATTTTCTCCTTTTATTCTATTTCTTTGACTAAGAATTCCTTTTAACTCTCCAATTTCTAAATATGTATTTCCTTCTTCATCAACTCTAGTAACTGTTCCAATAATAATTGTTCCAACTCTATCTTTATATTTTTTAAATAGATCTTGTTCGATTTTTCTTTGAATATGATACTCAAGTTCTCTGAAAAGATTAGAAGCTCCTGTTCTTCCATATTCATCTAAATGTAGTTCTGTTTTAATTTTATCCCCAGGCTCAATATCTTCTCCATACTCTTTGGCATCTTCCAAAAGAATATATCTGTCTGGTTCATCAAAAGCTCTTAAGTCATCATTATCTACTACTGTAATAATTTTATAGATATGAAAAGTCTGATTTTCTTGATCTATTTCAATTTGATATTCCCCATTTTCACCTTCTAATTTTTTTATGGTCTTCAAAAGAGCCTCTTTAAAAGCATCAATGGCACTTTCGTATGAAATATTCTTTTCATGAGCAATGGATTCTACAATTGATAATATCTTTTGCACTATAATTCCTTTTTTTAAACTTTACTGGATATTTTATACTATCTATCTCTTTTTGGCAAGAATTTATAGACTCTAATTTAAGGATAGCATGTCTGAAGTCTTTTATTATAACTTGATTAAGATTAGCTATCCTTTAAAGTATGGAAGATATAATATCAAACAATTTAAGAAAGGAGGAAGTAAGGCTCTCCTTTTGATGTTTAAGTGCACAGTATTTGAGCCTGAAAGATAGTTATGAAACTGAAATTAGCAAAAAGTACACTAAAATCTAAATCTAAAACTATTGAGTTAGAAAAGATTGAAGAGATGCTTCCTGAAAAATCTATCTTCTATTTTGATAGAGAAAATGAGCATAAAGATATGAAAGCTTTGATTGAATATTTTGAAGAAAGAGATTATAGTGTTTATATGAAAGAAGTAAGATATGGATTAAATGATGATGAATATATTTATGAGGTACATATAATAAAATGAGTAAAAAACTTTATATAGAAACTCTTGGGTGCGCTATGAATGTAAGAGATAGCGAGCATATTATTGCTGAGCTATCGCAAAAAAAAGATTATACACTCACAGATAATATTAAAGATGCTGATTTAATTATTATAAATACATGTTCTGTGAGAGAAAAACCTGTTGCAAAACTCTTTTCTGAAGTTGGAAGGTTTAAACAGCTTAAAAAAGAAGGCGCAAAAATTGGAGTAGTAGGTTGTACTGCAAGTCACCTTGGAAAAGAGATTATCAAAAGAGCTCCTTATGTAGATTTTGTACTTGGAGCAAGGAATGTTTCTAAAATTACTAAAGTTTTAGAAAAGCCTCATGCAGTAGAAATTGATATAAATTATGATGAAAGCACTTATGCTTTTGGAGATTATAGAAGTAATCCTTATAAAGCTATGGTAAATATCTCAATTGGATGTGATAAGCAGTGTACATTTTGTATAGTACCTTCAACTAGAGGAGAAGAGATTTCAATTCCACCAAGCTTAATTCTTCAAGAAGTAAAAAGAGCTGCTTTAAATGGAGCAAAAGAAGTTCTTTTATTAGGGCAAAATGTAAATAATTATGGAAGAAGATTTGGAGCCGGAGTCAAGGAAAAAGCTGATTTTGTAGATCTTTTGAAAATGGTTTCAGAAGTTGAAGGAATTAAAAGAATAAGATTTTCCTCTCCTCATCCTCTCCATATGGATGATAGGTTTTTAGAAGAGTTTGCTAAGAATCCAAAGATCTGTCCACAAATTCATGTTCCTTTGCAAAGTGGTTCTACTAAACTTCTAAAAAGAATGAAAAGAGGTTACTCTAAAGAATGGTTTTTGGATAGATGTTTTAAGATAAGAGAGATGGTAAAAGATGTCTCAATCTCTACTGATATTATTGTCGGTTTTCCAGGAGAAACAGAGAAAGATTTTGAGGAGACTTTAGATGTTTTAGAAAAAGTTAGATTTGATCAAATGTTTTCTTTCATCTATTCCCCACGCCCAAATACACAAGCAGCAACTTATCCAGATCAAGTAGATCCAAAAGTCGCGAAAGAAAGATTAATGAAGCTTCAAGCAAGACATGATGAAATTGTAGATGAAATTATGGCAAAGGAGGTTGGAAAGAAAACTTCAGTTTACTTTGAGGAGTTAAAATCTAATAACAAAGTAGCCGGAAGATCGCTCAATGGGAAGCTTGTAGCAATAAAAGGAAGTGAAGAGTATCTTGGCAAAATTGTAGAAGTTAAAATTACAAAAGCTTTTAGACGTTATCTAGAAGCTGAAGTTATGGAGGAAATAATTTGAGTGCTAAAAAAGATTTAGAGTTATTAATAAATAGTTATTTACTCTTTCTTAAAAATAGCAAGTGTTGTAGTCGAGAAATGATCCAAATTTTTGAAATCCCTCTAAGACAAATGAGGGATAATTGCTACTGGATCGAAAAAGAAAATAAAATTATTCTTGATATTACACCTTTTAGACATTTAATTGCAAAAAATGGAAAGAGAGCTTTTATAAAAAAGATAAGAGCAATCCAATATTTTGTAAAATATTTGAACGAAAATTTAAATTTAAATGTGATTTTAAAAGGCGGTATAGAAAATATCGATTTAAAAGAGGTTGATGATTTAGAGTCAAATCTTCAGGAGTTATCCAAAAAAGAACAACTTTTAATAATGCTTTTTTATGGCATGGATTTGAAATTAGGAGAAATTATCTCTTTAAAAAGAGAAATGTTGGATCTAGAAAATAACCTCATCAAAATAGGTCAAAACTCATATCCAATTTCTCCAAAAATCAAAACTGTTTTAAAAGAGTATTTAAAAGAGTTTCCAAAAGGAAAATATCTTTTTGAAGATGGAGACAAAGCATTTACAATAAATAAATTAAGAAGCAAACTTCAAAAAGCTTCAAAAGTAACCAAACTCCCACAAAAACAAATTAGAAGCTCTTTGTACCGTTATATTACTTCTCCTTGGCAAGCTTCAAGAGCAATTTAAAGATCAGCCCAAAATAGGGTTGATCTTAAGAGCTTTTAATATTTTTTAGCCACTCTTTAATCTTTTTTATTTGGAGTTTAGTTTGTGTTGATGAGGTTCCTCCAAAGGAGTTTCTAGCTTCCATAGCATTTTTGTTATCCAAAATTTTTAAAACTTTTTCATCAACATTTGGATAAATCCTTTTTATCTCTTTTAATTCTAGTTCTGATACATCTTTGTTTAACTCTTCTGCTAAATTTACAATATCTCCTACAATATGATAAGCATCTCTAAAAGCAACTCCATGCTCTTTTACCAAAAAATCGGCCAAATCAGTAGCACTTAAATGTCCCTTGTTACATGCACTTTGCATCGCTTTCTCATTTACTTGCATTTGTTGAACCATCTCTTTTAAAACTTTTAAAGATAAAGTAGCAGTTTTAACACTATCAAAGACCCCCTCTTTGTCTTCTTGAGTATCTTTATTGTAAGCAAGAGGCAAAGCTTTCATTACTGTCAAAAGTCCCATCAAATTTCCATAAGCTCTTCCAGTTTTTCCTCTTAAAAGTTCTGGAATATCTGGATTTTTCTTTTGAGGCATGATTGAGCTTCCAGTAGCATGGGAGTCAGAAAGTTTAATGAAATTAAATTCACTGCTACTCCATAAAATTACCTCTTCAGAAAATCTGCTAATATGCATCATTAAAGTAGCAATATTAAATAAAATCTCCAAAGCAAAATCTCTATCACTTACTGTATCTAGACAATTTAGAGTTGGTTCCTTAAAGCCCAAAGCTTTTGCAGTAAAATCTCTATCAATTGGATAAGTAGTTCCAGCCAAAGCAGCACAACCCAAAGGAGAGAGATTATTTCTAGAAATTGAGGAGATAAATCTTTCATAATCTCTTTTGAACATTCCAGCATACGCCATTAAATGATATCCAAAATTTATTGGTTGGGCATGTTGAAGATGTGTCATTCCTGGCAAAAGTGTTAGAGTGTGTTTAGAAGCTAACTCTACAAAAACTTCAATTAAATCTAAAATCAAATCTGCTATTTCTTGAGATTTTTCTAAAACATAAAGTCTAAAATCTGTTGCTACTTGGTCATTTCTACTTCTTGCAGTATGAAGCCTTTTTCCAGCATCTCCAATTAATTCTGTAAGACGCTTTTCTATTGCCATATGAATATCTTCATCATCACTTTCAAAATCAAACTCTCCATTTTCAATCTCTTTTAAGATCTCTTTTAAACCAAATTGAATCTTTTCAAAATCAATGATTGAAATAATTCCTTGTTTTGCTAACATCTCAGAGTGAGCAAGAGAACCTTTTATATCTTCTTTATAGAGTTCTTTATCAAATGGTAAAGAATTATTTAACTCTTTTAAGAGTTGGGAGCTTTTGGCTTTGATTCTTGCTGAGGCTATCTTTTTTGACATTAACTTCTCCTAGCTCAAAAGAGATTTAACAACTTTACTAATTCTTCCACCATCAGCTCTGCTTCCAATTACTTCTTTTGCTTTTGCCATAACTCTTCCCATATCTTTCATTGAACTTGCTTGAGTATCTGAAATTATCCCTTTTAGAATCTCTTCTAGCTCTTCATCGCTTAAAGGTTCTGGAAGATAACTTTTGATCAATTTAAGTTCACTCATCTCTTTTTCTACAAGATCTTTTCTATTTGCCTCTTTAAACATTTGTGCTGCTTCTTCTCTTTGTTTAGCATATTTCATCAAGATTTTTTCGATATCAGCATCACTTAACTCTCTTCTTTCATCGACCTCTACTTGTTTAATCATTGCTGTGATATTTCTTAGAGTATCTCTTTTTGCGGTATCTTTTGCTCTCATTGCATCTTTTAAATCATTTTTTATTTTCTCTTTTAAATTACTCATAGATCAATCCTTTTAAAAAAATATCTCTGATTTTATCAAAAAAAATTTTTTAAATCTTTATTGTTTACTGAAAAACTACTTTTAAGCTTTTTGGTGAAAAAATTACGATTAAAATCAATAAAAAAATTATAAAAAATGGAAACTCTAAAACTTTTAACAAAATTTATATTTTTAATACTTTTTGTTTATTTATTAGTTGTATTATTTTTCTATCTCTTTCAAAGAAAACTACTCTACCATCCCACAAAAGCTAAAAATCTAAAGGTCAAAAGAAAAAGTTTTTTAATAGATAATGTAAAGGTAGAGACGGTATTTTTAGATAGAGATGCAAAAAGAGCAATCATCTATTTTGGAGGAAATGCTGAGGCAGTAGAAAATAGTGCCAAAGATTTTGAAAACGTTTTAAAAGATTGGGATATCTACTTTTTAGAGTATAGAGGTTATGGAAAGAGCAAAAGATCTCCTTCAGAAACAAAAATTTTTAAAGATGCCCTGTTCATTTATGATTCTTTAAAATCAAAATATAAAGAGATTGCTCTAATTGGTAGAAGTCTTGGAACTGGGGTAGCTTTATTTTTAGCCTCAAAAAGAGAAGTTGATAGATTGGTTTTAGTTACTCCTTTTGATAGTGTTGAAGCAGTTGCTAAAGAGAGATTTCCATTTTTGCCAGTTTCATTAATCTTAAAAGATAAATTTGATTCACTCTCAAAAGCTAAAAATATAACATCAAAAACTCTAATAATCTTGGCTCAAGATGATAAAGTAATTCCTAAAAAACACTCTTTAAAATTGATAGATGCTTTAAAAAATAGCAAAAAATTAAAGATAATTGTAATTCAAAATGGGACTCATAACAATTTGCAATACTTTAAAGAGTATTTCAAAGAGATTGAAGATTTTTTGAAATAGAGTTTATTTTTTAGATTTTGTCAAATTTGATATAATTTGTCCAAAAATTAAACTAAGCTTATTTTATAGAATAAAAAGGGCTAAAATGGATACTTATGAGTATGGTGAACTCCTAAAAGATCTCCAAAAAAAAGTTGAAAATATAGAAAATATTATTAATCCTAAAAAGATAAAAAAAGAGTTAAAAGAAATTGAAGCACTAGAGCAAGATCCAAAATTTTGGGAAGATGCAAAAAATGCAGGAAAGATTTCCCAAAAAAAAAGAAGATTAGAAAGAACTTATCAAAAATATAAAGATGCAAAAGAAGCTTTAGATGATGCAATAGAGTATTTTGAGCTTGCAAAAAGTGAAAATGATGAAGAGACATTACAGATGCTTTTTGAAGATTCCTCATCTTTAAAAAAACATATTCAAGATTTAGAAATTGCTATAATGTTAAGTGGAGAGCATGATAGTTCAAATGCTATTGTTACAATTCATCCAGGAGCAGGAGGAACAGAGTCTCAAGATTGGGCAAGTATGCTTTATCGAATGTATCTTAGATGGGCAGAAAGAAGAGGTTTTAAGGTTGAACTTTTGGATTATCAAGCAGGAGATGAGGCAGGGATTAAAGATGTAAGTTTTATAATCAAAGGAGAAAATGCTTATGGATATTTAAAAGTTGAAAATGGAATTCATAGGCTAGTAAGAATTTCTCCATTTGATAGTAATGCAAAACGTCATACATCCTTTAGCTCTGTAATGGTTTCTCCAGAAATTGATGATGAAATTGAGATTGAAATTGAAGATAAAGATTTAAGAATTGATACTTACAGAGCAAGTGGAGCTGGTGGGCAACATGTAAATAAGACAGAAAGTGCAATTAGAATTACCCATATTCCAACCGGAATTGTAGTGCAGTGTCAAAATGATAGAAGTCAACATAAAAATAGAGCTTCTGCTATGAAAATGTTAAAGTCAAGACTTTATGAGTATGAAATGGCCAAAAAGCAAGCTGAAATTGATGGAACTCCAAAGAGTGAAATTGGGTGGGGGCATCAAATTAGATCTTATGTTTTGCAACCTTATCAACAAGTAAAAGATAGCAGAAGTAATCAAGCCTTTAGCAATGTTGACGCAATTTTAGATGGAGATTTGGATAAACTTTTAGAAGGGGTTTTGATCTCTCAAGCTCAAAATAAAAAATCTTAAGCTAAAAGCAAAGCTGAAGCAATTGCAACAGATGCTGTGTGGCTTTGGAGAATAAAAGGAGTATTAAATTTTACTACTTTTTCTCCAAAAAGTTCTCTTTCTTTTTCTGTAAAGCCACCTTCTGGACCAATTATAACACTTTTAATTTTTTGAAACTCTCCTAAACTTTTGCCTCCAAAATCTAAAGCTATACTCTCTGGATAAAGTTTTAGAAACTCTTCTAAATCCTTAAGAATTTCTAACTCCATCAAAGAGCTTCTCCCAGATTGCTCACATGAGTGGATTAAAATCTTTTTTAGTTTTTCTAAATCTATTTTGTAATTTTTTTGACTTCTTGAAGCATAAAAAAAGGTAATTTTTGAAATTCCAATCTCATTTAAAGCTGGAAGAGTTTTTTGAATATTTTTGGGATCAATAATTGCCCAACCAAGATGTAAAAAGTTTTTAGGCTCGACCAAAAGCTCTTTTTCTTCTAATAATTTTAAAAAGATAGAATTTCTTGTAATTGAAGTTATCTCATAAGTAAAAAGTATTTTATCTTTTAAATTTCGAAGAAATATTTTATCTTTGACCTTTGCTCTTCTTACTTTTGCTAAATATTTATACTCTTGATTTTTTAACTCTATCAAAGTTTTTCCAGCAAATTCTACAAAGAGAAACTGCAAATCTATCTCCAAGCCAAAATTGTAACTAAAAGAGTCAAAAAGAGTTCAAAACCAACTATAATATTTGAAAACAAAAGCCCACTCTTTTTATTTAGCCAATATTTATTTCTGATTCTAATTGCCCTGTAAGCATCTAAAATTGGAAGAAGAAAAATCAAAAAAATCATTTCCCAAACATGGCTTGTAAGATTCATTCTACTAAATACTAGAGTAACTAATCCAGTAAAAGCTACCATTGACCAAAGTGTCCAGAATAGAAAAAAGCCTATTCTGCTTATAAAAACTGTCTTTAGAAGATCATCTTTTGCAAGATGAGGGAGGGCGATGTTTAAAAGCATCACCAAAATTAATCCCTCAACTGTGTACCTATGGTAAGCTAGTAAAATTTCCATCTACTACTTAAGATTTGAAATATACTGTGCCAAAATTTTGATATCTTCATCACTCAAAGGAGCCGCTTGAGTCTTCATAACTGTTCCCATTCCAGAAACATTTAATTTTCCTTCTTTGTAACCTTTTAACTTTTTCTCAAGTTCATCAGCACTTTGCCCAGCAATAATTGCAGATTTTCCCATTGCTTTTGTTTTTCCATTCTGTCCATGGCAAGCAGCACATTTTGCATAAAGTCTCTTTGCTTTTGCTTCATCAAAAGTTGTTTTAGCCTTTTGTTCTACTGCTTCTTTTGCTTCTTGTGCTTTTTGTTCAACAGCCTTTTTAGCTTCAGATGCCATAGAAGCTGTTGCTTTGCCAACTTCTTTAGCCTTTTGTTCTACTGCTTCTTTTGCTTCTTGTGTTTTTTGTTCAACAGCCTTTTTGGCTTCAGATGCCATAGAAGCTGCTGCTTTGCCAACTTCTTTAGCCTTTTGTTCTACTGCTTCTTTTGCCTCTTGTGCTTTTTGTTCAACAGCCTTTTTAGCTTCAGATGCCATAGAAGCTGCTGCTTTGCCAACTTCTTTAGCCTTTTGTTCTACTGCTTCTTTTGCTTTGGTAGCTTCTTGTTGCATACTGCTTGAAGCATTAGTAGTATTTTGTTCTTTTGAAGCTTCTGCACATCCGCTTAATAATACAATTGCAGTTACTGTTGAAATTAAAAATTCTTTACCCATATTAATTTATCTCCTTAAAAAATATTTAGTGAAGTAAACTTAATCTCCACTTCTAAGCAGTCTATTTTATGCTTAGATCTTGGGTATTATACAAAATATAAGACTCTAAGGCAAGCTAAAATTGATTAAAAAGATTTCAAATTCTCATACATTGGAGTTTAGAAGAAGATTTGATAATTTTGGATATAATTCCAAAAAATAGTTGTTTGGAGCTTTAATGTCTTTATTTTCGTATGAAACTCTCAAAAAAGTTATGTTTCTTTTAGATCCAGAAACTGCTCATACAGTAGCTGGAATTGGATTAAAAAGTCTCTCTTACTGCCCACCTCTTTTGGATAAATTTATCTCTAAATACTTTGTAGATGATCCAATTTTACATCAAAATATTTTTGGACAAATCTTTAGAAATCCAGTTGGACTTGCTGCTGGTTTTGATAAAAATGGAGAATTTATCAAAGCAACACCTGCTCTTGGATTTGGATATACAGAAATTGGAACTATTACTCCAAAACCTCAAAGCGGAAATCCAAAACCAAGACTTTTTAGATTAATTGAAGAAGAATCAATTCAAAATGCAATGGGTTTTAATAACAAAGGTTCTTATTTTATGCTTCAAAAATTAAAGAAGTTAAAATTTTTTGACTATCCAATTGGAATAAATATTGGGAAAAATAAACTTACTCCAGAAATAGAAGCACTCAGAGATTATGAGATGCTTTTTAGAGCTTTTAAAGATTTTGGGACTTACATTGTTATTAATATTTCTTCTCCAAATACTCCAGGACTTAGGAATTTGCAAAATGAAAAATTTATAAATGAAGTATTTAAAATTGGGAAAAGTATTACTTCAAAACCAATTTTATTAAAAATTGCTCCTGATATGAGTATAGAAGAAGCAGTAAATCTTTCACGCAAAGCTATAGAAGCTGGAGCTAGCGGAATTATTGCTACAAATACCACAATTGATTACTCTCTTAGTAAAAATGCTAAAGACTTTGGAGGAATTAGCGGAAAATTACTCAAAGAAAAGTCTTTTGAACTTTTCAAAGAGATAGCAAAAGAGATTTATGGAAAGGGAATTTTGATCTCTGTTGGAGGGATTGATTCTGCTAGTGAAG
>Ga0256843_1000242_pt1 | contig 47226 bp, 39 predicted proteins | sample AlvinellametaG_FD_191572 | JGI IMG/M metagenome (GOLD analysis project Ga0256843, IMG submission 191572) | Pompeii worm associated microbial communities from hydrothermal vent at the East Pacific Rise, Pacific Ocean - Alvinella | ecosystem: Host-associated > Annelida > Integument > Unclassified ...
GATCAAAAACAACTTGTGTTAAACCATATCTATCTCTTAAATCAATAAATACAATACCACCATGATCTCTTCTATTACTTACCCAACCAGATAAAGTAACTTTTTCTCAAATATTTTTTGCAGTTAATTCACTACATTTATGTGTTCTTAACATTTTTCACTAATAATTAATTTTAAATTGTGCCTATTATATGAAAAAATAGCTAAAATCAAATATTTTATACATCAATTAAATAGTAAAAAAATATATTTATTTTTTTTATAAAAAAACTGACTTATATTTTTGACTTAAAAAATTATATATAGTAAAATTATTTCATAAACACATTATTTATATAAAAAAATAAAATGGCAACTTTATCATATCAAATATTCAATAAACATAGAAAATTAACTAATAAAGTAATAAATGAATTTATAAAAGAATTAAATACTCTTTTTACTAAATTTAAAGCTGATAAAGATATAGATAATCTAAATATATTAAAAAATAAATTATTAAATTTATTAGAAGAAAATAAATCTCACATTCATAAAAAAGAATTTAAAATAATAAAAGATCTAATAGATGAATTTGATGATTTCATAGAAGAAACTCATAAAAAAGAAGAAAAATCTAAATTAATAGATGTAGTATCAGAAGTAGAAAAAAATTATAAAAAATGTTCTACTATAGAAAATAATAAAAGAAAAAAATATTCAAAATTTTGTGTTAAAAAGAAAAAAATAAAATATGAAAAAGAATTAATTCAATTACAAGTTGAGCTATTAAAACTTCAAAATCATATAAAAGAATCAGGTCAAAAGTTATTAATTATTTTTGAATGAAGAGATGCAGCTTGAAAATGAGGTACAATTAAAAGATTTACTGAATACCTAAATCCAAGATGAGCTAGAGTTGTAGCACTTGAAAAACCTAGCGATATTGAGAAAACTCAATGGTATTTTCAAAGATATATAAATCACCTACCTGCTGGTTGAGAAATGACTATGTTTGATAGATCATGGTATAATAGAGCATGAGTAGAACCAGTAATGGGGTTTGTATCAGAATCAAAATATAAACAATTTTTAAATGATGTTCCATTATTTGAAAAAATGTTAGTTGAATCATGAGTAAAAGTAATAAAATTTTATTTTTCTGTTAATAAAGAAGAACAAAATAAAAGATTTGAAGCTAGAAAATACAATCCGTTAAAACAATACAAACTATCTCCTATCGATAAATTTTCACAACAATTATGGAAAAAATATACTCTAGCAGAATATCATAATTTTTCTAATACTCATTCTGATCATGCTCCATGGATAATAATAAATAGTGATGATAAGAAAAAAGCTAGAATAAATGCTATTAAATATGTATTAAATCAATATAATTATCCTGAAAAAATAGATGATAATTTTTTAAAACTAGATAAAAAAATAGTTTCAAATTGAAAAGAAAAAGTAAAAGAACTAAAAAAAGAAATAAATCTAAAAAAAGATGATTTATTTGAATAAACATCAAAAAACCTCTTACCTGAATCCTTACTCCTTATCAGGAGCAAGGGGCTACATATACTTTAATTTTGCAGCCTCTTTCCCCTGATAAGGGGAGAGAATTTAGAGAGAGGTCTTTTTTTATTGTTTTAAAATTATCTAAAAATTAAATACATCTACTATCTTACCATTTATCATTAAATTATCATCTTCTGACAAAATAATAGGTTTGTGATATTCATCTTTTGAATCAGGTAAAAGATATATAGTATCTCCATCTTTTTTGAATTTTTTAATAGTAGCAGCTCAATTAACTACAAATAAAAACGCATCATTTGGATTAGTAGAAACTTCATCTTTTTTTATTAAAACATAGCTTCAATTATCTATTGTTTTTCATTTTACTTCAAAATTGTTCATAGAAGTACCTTCTACTTTTAAAATAAAATAATTTTGTTCATCTCAAGTAATAATTTTCTTTGAAATAGGTAATACTCAATAACTTGATTCATTTGCATCTACTAAAGGAGTTCATGCATTAGCATAACCCAAAATAGGTATATTCATAGTAGTTTGAAATCATACACTATTACCTAAACTAATTGATCTATACCCTCTTCATCTAGATAAAAATCATTTTTTTTCTAGAGCTTCCAAATATTGAACTACTCCTCTTTTAGACTTTTGATTTAGTATTAATGTTAATTCTTCTATTGTAGGTGATTTACCATTTTCACCTATAAATTTAGTAATAACGTCAAGTACATTTTGTTGTTTTTCTGTAAGCATTTTATAATAATTACAAATTAATATACACTGAGTATATACTCTTGTATTTAAAAGTCAAATAAAAAACTAATACTTAATTAAGTATTAGTTTTTTATTTATTGAATTAGAGAATTTACTGTATTTTCTAAGTCAGTAATAGTATTATTTAATTTTTCTACAATTACATCTTTTAATGCTTCATATGTAGCAACTTTAGCATTTATTTTATCTTCTGTAAGTCTTGTATTATTTTCAACTTTTAAAATTAATCTATCAATAACAGGTAATAATTTTTCTAATTTATCATTTGAAATTTGATCTAATCTTTCTTTTAATTTTTCATTATCATGTAACTTAGCTTTAACTTTCACTCTTAATTCTTCCCTTTTTTCTTTATTTTTTTCTCTCATATCTTTAACTCTTTTTGAAACTTTCTCCATTTTTTCTTTCATATCATCTTTTATTTTTTCTCATTTTTCTTTCATTTCTTTTTCTTTTTCCTTCATTTTTTCCTTTAAATCAATTCCTTTTTCTTTTGCAGCTTCTTTTATTTTTTCCTTATATTCTTCAAATAAAGCTTTTCTTTTAGCTTTATATTCCTCTTTTAATGCTTCATCATCCATTAAATCTTTATATTCATCTCTTAAAGCTTTATATTTATCTCTAAATTCTTTTTGTACATCTAAAATTGAAGTATACTTTTCTTCATTTTTAGATTTAAGCATATTTCTATTTTGTTCTCTTATAGTTTCTCCTGTAGAAGTTTCTTCATCAATATTTTCTTCTTCAATAGAACTCTCTTCATCTACGTTTTCCTCCTCATTAGAAGTTTCTTCATCCATATTTTCTTCTTCTTTAGAAGTTGTTGTAATACTAGTATTAACTGATGTGTTTCCATATTCATCATCATCTGCATTAACAGAAGTAATTGATAATAATAATGTAATCATTAATATAGCAATATAATTCTTCATAATTTTTAAAATTATAATATAAAAGTAATCTAAATATAAAATATGAATATGAATTTAAAATGAATTCATAAAAAGAAATATTTTACATAAAAATATTATTCATAAATAAGTAAAAAACAAATAAACAAGATTGATTAATATTGTAAATAATTTATAGTTTATCTTTCAGTTTACTTGAAAAAATAAATAAAAATATATAATGAAAAATATTACTTATTAATAACAAAAATATGTGAAAAGATTACTGAGATGATATAGATTGGGATAACTGGGAATATGATCCAAATGATGATGGAACGACTCCTGTTAAAAATGACGATGATGAAGATACTATTATAGTAAAAGATGCTAATTGAGCTATCTTAAAAGAATGAGATACAGTTGTTGCTATAAAAGATTTAAAAGTAAAAGGAATGAAAGATATAAAAAGATGAGATAAATTTCCTAAAATCAGATTAACAGATGATGAATGAATTATAGAATCATGAAAGATGGTTTTAAAAACTGAATTTTTCAAAAAAATATAATAATTATTAATAAAAAGACTAAGTGATTTACTTAGTCTTTTTATTATCATTAAAATTTACATATCTGTCAAGGGATTATTTAGATTTAAAACCTAAAGTATGCTAAAATTATATAAATATATTAGGTAAAAACTACTATGACTTTAAAAGAAGAAATAATAGACATCCTTCAGAAAAAAAATAATGAAATATCATTACAAATAATAAAAGTAATTGATATTTTTGATGACCATGAATTATTAGAGCTTAAAGCTATACTATCACAAGAAGATCCAGAAAAATTAAAAGAAGCTCTCATTTACAAGCATTCCCTATTTCAAAAAACAATAGATAAAATAATAACCCTACAAAAAGAATTTCACAAAATAAAAAGTGAATGTGATGAAAAAAAGAAAAAACAAGAAAGCTCATCTCTAGATAATGAGTTAGATAATTTATTAGATACTATATAAAAATATGAGTCCTAAATTAAACGAACAATCAAACGAACAAATTCAAGCTGCTGTTATGGAAAAAGATCCTATAACAGAGCTTTTTGAAGTAAGTAATAAACATCTACAAAATCTAGAAACAAAAATCTGAGATTTTTTAAAAGAACATGGCATAATTGCTGACAATTCTGATCAAGCTATTTCTGACAAAATCAAAAGTTATGATGGAAAAATTGAATGAGACACTAATAATTTTGAAAAAATAAAAACACTTAAACAAACTCTAGATAAAGAAAAAAAAGATATAATTAAACATCATCTAGTAATGAAAATGATTTCTCATACTATGGTGGCTAATAGTAAAGATAATCTAGATTTATTAGAAATATTAAAAGCAAATGATAAAAAAGAATTATTTGCAGATGTAGTAAAAATAAAAAATCAAGAATTAACTGAATACAGAAAAGAACTATATCAAATAGATCAAAAATATAAAAAAGATATATGATATGTAGAACCAAAATCAAGAGAACAAAATATAGCTGATATTTCTAGTTCACTAGAATGATCAATAAAAAAATTAGCTAAAAATCCTGATGATAATTCAGCAATAGAAGAATTTGAATCAAGTATTCAAAAATCAAAAGAATTATGAGTAGATAAAGAAGTATCTGAAAAGCTGGGGAAATACTTAGAATTATCTATGCAATCATGAGTACTTCCATTAGCTTTAATGGCTAATTGAACTCTTAGAAAAGCTCTACCTATGCTTCCCTCTGTAATCTGAGTATGAGTATGGGCAAGACTAATGCATGGAACAATGAGTGATAAAGCTTCTGCATTATGAGAAACAGCATTAGCTATAGCACCTATTACAGGTACATATATTGCTTACGAAGATGCTATGAAAGCTGAATGAACAGCTGAAAAAGTAGCAGCCTGGACATGATTTGCTGTGAGTGCTTGATTTGATGCTTTTTCAGTATTCTTAGTAGCAACTTGAATAGGTGCACCAGCTGCTGTTTGAACACAAGCGTTGAAAGTTACAGCTAAAGAAGCTGTTAAAGCATGAGTAAAAAAACTTTTTTCATTTTTTACAAAAGAAGCAGTAGAAAAAACTGTTAAAAAAACTGCAAAAGAAAGTCCTTCATTAATAAATGTTACAAAAGAATTTTTTAAATGAAAAATTAATATAGTTAAAGATGCAATTAATGAAGTATGAATAAAAAAATTCTGAGTTAAAGTAGTTCAACAAGCTTTAAAAGATACAGTTGAATGAATGTGGAATATAATTTCATTCAAATGATTAAGAGAACTTAAATGAGTAAATATAATAAATAAATATACTTTTTGAAAAGTCTCAGAAGCAACAAAACCTGCGAGAATAAAACTATTTGAAAAAATGGAAAAAGCCTGAATAGTTAAAGAATGAGCAACACAAAGAGCTAAAATGGCATGAACAATTGAAGAAATTAAATTAATTCAACATGAAACTTTAAAAGAAGCATGAAAAGATAAAACTATAAAAGACGATATTGAATATACAAAAGTAGAATCAACAAAAAATCTAGACAATATCTTATCTCAAGTTCAAAAAATGTCAGAAAACTGAGAAATAGATCAAGCAGAATATAAATTTGTACTAGAATTATTACAAAAACAAGATAAAACAATTTGAAATGCAATGGATTCAGTAAAAAAAGTTACATTAGAAATTGATGCATTAAACAGCTGAGAAAAGTCTGTTCAAGATACTATATTATCAATAAAAGAAGTTTTAGAAAAAAATAAATGAAAAATTTCTGATTGATTAATGCAATATTATGAAAGAATAATTCAAAAATTAGAAAACTGAGAAAGTTTTTGAAAAGATAGCTGAAACTATTTATTATTATTAAATAAATTTAATTGACAAGTTTCTGTAGCAGCATATTCAAACAATGAAAAAGCATTATCTGAATATTATAACCTTATAAAAAATGGTGAATCTGAATCTAGATATTGATATGGAGGAAATTATTTAAGAACAATGGATTCATTAAAATCAATAATTGAATCAAATTCATTTAATCCTAAAAATGCTCCTGAATTGATAAAAACTTATATGACTTTAATAAAAAATGCAGAAACAAGTGGTTGGTGAACAATAAGAACTGAATTAATAGACTGAAAAATAACAGAAAAAATAAATTCATGAGAAATAGATAACTGATATGAATATAATGTAAAAAAATTATTAGAACAAGAAAGTATAAAAGATAATATTCACCTAATAATTAATAATATTGATTTTTCAATGATACGTTCAGAAAAAATCATTAAAGATATAGCTAATATAGCATTAGAAAATGTAAAAATATTAGAAGAAAAATGAGAAACTAAAAAAGCAATAGATATAATATGAAATCTGAGTAAAAAAGAAGAAATATCAATTTTTCTTAAAAGTTATTTTAAAGATTTTGAAAATCAAGCATTATTAATTAGCTTAGAAAGCGAAACTGATAGTAGTGTAGCTTTATTAAAATTATTACCATACCTAGAAAATAGCTCAAAAACTATTAATAGAATATTACTAAATTTAAAAGATAACGACCAAATCTCTAAAGATATATGATTAAATAAAAAATATGAGAATTACAAGTGAGAAGAAGCTGTACCTTTTACAAGAAGTGATTTAGATAATACTTTAAGAGAATTACAAAAATTAAATGATAATGATTACAGAAAAGCATTAGTATTAATAATAGAAAAAGTTACATGAAAAACTATAATAAAATGAAATCTAACCTGAAAAGAAAAAATAGATGATAAAACTTTAAAACAATTTAGTAAATATATAGAATGATATGATATAGCAGCAAGATTTGTTAAAGTATATCCAAGTCAATTTGAAAATATATCAAAAGCAATAATTTCAGAAAAAACATCTATAGCATACCAAATAAAATATTTAGTTGAATTAGAAAAATTAGACTTAGACTATATAACATATAAAAAACAACTAAAAGAAACTTTAATAGAACTTACTGAAGGTATTTTAGATAGTACAAAAAGAAAAATTAATAATAAAAAATATGATCAAATAATTAGACAATTAGATAATATTGAAAATTATTTTTCAAAAGATTCAAATTTAGAAAGTCAAGATTTACTTGTAATAGTAGAAGAATTAAAAAAATCAAAAAAATATAAAAAACAACAAGAATGATTAAATAAAACCTTAGTTTTACTTCTAGATTTAGACAGAACACATAATAAAGAATTTTTAAGAGAACAAAAAACATCTTGAAATATTACTTATAAAACTAAAGCATTAATAGATACATATATAAAATATTGAGCTATATTATCAGATGATTGAAAAATAATTAAAAGTTTGACTCCAGATGAAATATCTAGATTAAAAGTAGTAAAAGAACAAGTTTCTGAAGTACTTGCAAACCACTTTGAACGTAATTTATTTAATCCTGAAAAATATAAAGATAAAAATACAAATAAAGCTGAATATATTTATGAAATATTAAATCAAAAAACATGATGGGATTTAGATAATTTAAGTAATGATAATACTATTAGAAATATTGCAAAACAATTAAATTCAATAACTAATAACTTTAATATTAAACCAAAAGTTATAAATAAAGTACTTGAAAAAATACTTTCTAATACTACATCTCTTGATATACAACAAAAAATAAAATTATTAAAAGTACTAGAAAGAGCATGAGTAATAAAACCAAGTCCAGAACAAAAACTTGATTACATTATTTCATTAAAGCCTAAAGATTCAAATGATTTTAGAGATTGAGCTAAATATCTAAAAGAATATTCAAAACACTTTGATACTCATTTAAAAGAATGAAATCAAAAAGTAATAGAAATAAAATTAATTTTTGATAAAAATCCAACTGAATGAAAAATTCAAATGGAAAAATATATTAAAGGTATACTAGATACTAAAACTCCTGTAAGCTTTGAATCAATTAAAAATAAATGAGATGATTTTATAGAATGAAGAGACTGGGTTAAAATAGATTGAAAATATTATATTACTGAAGTATATCCTTCTAGATATTTTATAAAACAATTAATATCTTGAAATCTAGATATAAGACAAAAAGAAGCCTATATGGAAATGATTCACAACAAAACTGAATTTGGTTGAAAATCATTCAAAGAATATTTTTCTGAAGTTACAGATATAGAAACAAAATTATTAATGAGTTATCATGATGATATTAAATATGATAAAGAAGTATTAGATTTATTGAAAAAATATGCAGCAGACCCAAAATATAATGCAACAGTTGCATATGTATTAAGTAAAAGAAATGATTTTGAGCTAATTAAATGACACGAATGATTAGATCTTCAAAGATGAGTAATTAAAAAAATAGTTACAAAAGATTATCTAGAAGAAAAAATATGAAAAAAACTTAATGAAGAAAAATATGATGAACTACTTTGACAAATAGAAAGAATTATAATAGCTATGAAAACAATAGGTTATGCAGAAGCATCATCTAGAGATTTAGAAAGTATTATACCAAATACTGAAAATGTAATAAAAGAAATAAAAGCTATATATGAAAATAAAATAAGCTTTATAGAAGAATTATTAAAAGATAATAATATTCAACATATAATCAGTTCAGCAAGAGCATTAGATGAAAACAATCAAAATACTGCAAAAGTACTAAATAAGCATACAAGTAGTTTATGAAAAACAAATGCTGCTCTAGTATGATTAAATATAAAAACATCTATTAACTCTAATAATATTTTAAAGAAAAATGAAAGACTAGAAACTCTAAAACTAGCAAAAGATTTTTTACAAAACAATAAAAAATTACTATTTATACCATTAATTTGAAAACTAATTATGGATCCAACAGAAGCAGCAGCAGCTGAAGCTAAAATAGCCGATACTTGGGAAAAATCTCCAAAATATCCAGAATATCTTAAAGCAATGGAAGCTTGAGATATTACAGCGGCAATGAAAATCAAAAAAGAAGCAATTAATCAAATCACAAAAATGGTTTTAAAAGATTATATTGCTGATTTTAAGGACAAATATGAAGCTAGATATCTATCTAAATTTCAAGCATTTCCTCTTTGATTAAGAGACTTAACTGCAACTATTCATGAAAAGCTTTCTCCTATGGTAAAAGACAAAACAGTAAAATGAAGAAATGCTTTTGCTCAATCAATATATAATTTTATAAATCATTATAACAAAGAAGACTGAAAAGCTGAAAAATATGCTAGAAAACTACTAGATAAAGTAGAATGAGGACAATCAAGCCCTATTGCAGATTTGATAATAAATATGTGAAAACAATCAGATATTGAAGCAACTAAGAGTCCAGAACAAAAACAAAGAGAATATGATGAATATATGAAACAATTAAGAAGAAATATTGATGCTTCTCAAAGAAATATTGATGCTTCTCAAAGAAATATTGATGCTTCTCAAAGAAATATTGATGCTTCTCAAAGAAATATTGATAAATGGAATGAAATTATTGACAGAATGAAATCATTATAACAAAAAACACCAAATTGGTGTTTTTTTGTTTTTATTAGCTATTTATGATAAAATAATATAAATAATTATTTTAAAAATATAAATATGGAATGATTTAATAATATAGAGTCATCAAATGAACAAACAAATGAAGTAGTTCAAGAACAAGAGCTAGATTTATGACATCAAAAAATACTAGAAAACTATGAATACAAAGATATGTTCATAGATTTTGTTAAATCTTTAAATCCTGAAGACAAAGAAAGATTTTTAAATATTTTAAAACATATTCCAGGTGAAAAATTAGAAGAATATTTAGATGTAAATTTTGAAGATGATTCAGAAGAAAACTGAGAATTCTTTTTTGATGAATTTACTGAAGACTATTATGTTCCAGAAAACTCTCAAACAAATGAAACTCCAAAAGAAGTATTAGAATCAATTCCAAAAGAAAATACTAAAATAAAAGAAATAATAACAAGTATAAATATAATTCTAACATTAAACAAAACTAATTTTAAAGATAAAATAGAAATTGAAAATCAATTAGCAATAACAGAAAGTTTAATAAAACAGATAAATGAATTAGAATGATTAAATATAAGCAATAAAGAACTAAAATTATTAAAAGATAATTTAAAAATATTAAATAAATATAAAGATGAATTAATATTTGCTGAAAAACAAAAAATAGAAGCTGAAAAACAAAAAATAGAAGCTGAAAAACAAAAAATAGAAGCTGAAAAACAAAAAATAGAAGCTGAAAAACAAAAAATATGAATTAAAATTGTTTTAGAAAACAAAATTAAAATTAAATGAATTGATATAAATTTTTATAATTCATTAATTCAAGCTGAAAAAGATTTTATTATTGATAAAAAATCAATATTAACACCAGAAGCACAAAAAAATGATTTTATATCTAAAAAAATCTATGAATATCTAAATACTTGAAATAATGCTGTAGAATTTTTTGAAAAAATCAAAAAAAGTTGAAATACAGAATTATATAATAAAATGTATAATTCTCTTTCAAATATTTCTCCAGATATTAAAAATTTATTAATAAGTAAAGATATCTATCCTCTAATAGATGAGAAAAGATATATAGCTATAATGCCAAACTGACATCAAGAATGAGATAAATATGTTTCATGAGATAAATATATTGATTTTTCAGAAACTCCTCCTATTTGATATATAACTCTAGAAAACTGACTTAAACTAAAAACAAAAATCACTGCTCCTCATACTATGAAACTAAGAGCAGAATTCGCAAAAAAACAAAAAGAGTATGAAAAAACTGTTTGAAAACTAAAAGAAAATATTGAAAATCTAGATAGTGAAATCACTGATTTAAAAGATGATATCACAGAAAAAAAATCTAGAATAGAACAAATAAAAAACTCTGATGTTTCTCCTGAAGATAAACAAAGATTTATAGAAAGCATCAAAGAAATAATTCTTAAAAACCAACAATTAATAGAAACAAAAATAAAACTAATAAATGAAAATAAATCAGCCATTGAAATAGAAAATGCTAAATTCAAAAAAGTAAAAGATATTTTTGAAGAAAATATGTACGAACTTATTGAAGCAGCAAGAGATGAACTATTAGAATGAGATGAAAAAGTAAGAAAATCTCTTCAATTTCTTGATAGTATAGGTATTGATTCTGCCCTATTACCAGCACTTGAAAAAATGATAAAAATGATAAATCATAATAGTGCTTTGAGAAATAAACTAGGTTTTGATAGAAGAATAGATTTATCAAAATTTGATCTATGAATCGATAACTGATTAGGTAATAATGATGACTGAGAAAATTCTATAAAAACAAAAGAAAAATTTGCTAGTATAGTAAATATACTACTAAGTGGGTCTAGAAAAAGACCAATAGTAACTGAGTCTATGTCTACATGAACTACATTTACAAATGAATCTTGAGAGATTTTAAGTAAAGATAGAGCTATGTGAGATATAAAAGAAGATATGTGAATGAATACATATGGTCATATGATGGTAAATGCTATGGAATATAATGGTGAAGATGAATAAAAAATCTAGAGAGTTTTCTCTAGATTTTTTATTTTCTATTCCTTAACAATAACATCCTCACCAAACTCTTTATTTATTTCATCAATATACTTTCTTTGTTTTTCTTCACTCCAATCTTTATCATAAATCTTTTCTATTTCTAATCATTCAAATGCTCAAGAAGTATCTTTTCTCATTAATTCTAGTTTTAAATATTCTATTATTATTTCTATATCTATTCATGTATCTTCATAAAATCATTTTTCTTTTACTTCATCATATTTTCATTTTTTTTCATTTTCTTCTAATTGTTCCTTTAATGTATCTTCTTTATATAAGCCTAAATATATTTGCATTAACAAATAAAATTCATTCATATTTAATTTTCATTCTGGTATTGGTGGTATATGCAATTCTGATAATTGATGTATATTACATTCAAATACTACTTCATCCATATCATTATAATCATTTCTTCATACCCAATATTCTCAACAATCTTCACATCAATATATTTCAAACTCTTGTCTTTTTGATCATATTACTGTGTAATACAAATATCAAAAAATATCTTCTTCTACACCATTTAAAATTTCATAAAAACTATATATTATTGCTAATTGTTTTTCTAAAGGATCGTGAAGGTTGAAAGATTGTTTTTTTATAAAAGCTCATATATTGTTTTTTTTACCCATATCATAATTATAAAAATAAATATTATAATATTTATTAGTATATCAATATAAGAGATTCTTACATTGATTATCATGATATTTCCATTCACTCAAACATAATTTTAATTTCATTTTTAATAAGTTGGATATAAAGTTCTTATAGCAAAATCTAAATTTCAATTATTGTCATATTTTCATCATAATTCTAATTCTATTTCTTTTCAATTCTCAAGTTTAATTTTATATTTTATCTCTTTTCATTTTACTATCTTCCAATATTTTCAAGCATTCTCTCTACTATATAATGGCAAGTTATAATCATTAATCAAAATATCTTTAATATTTTCTTCTGCTATTTTTATAGCTTCTGCTATATCTTCATCTGTCCATATTTTTGGAAACAATGTTTTAGTTTTTGAAAAATTATTTGTTCATTTAGGTGCTATTTTTACAGTTTGTTTTAATTCATCAGATAAATTCAAGTACTCTTCATAACTTACTGGTGTAAAAACATTTTCTATATCTCAATTAGGTAAAGTATTTTTTCAACTTAAATATTTTATATCTATTTTTCAATCTCTTAATAACATTTCTACTGCATTCATACTATGCAAACCACTTTTTAAACTTCAACTTTCTAACCATTCTCAATATATTAAATGCATTAATGTTTTTTCATTTATTCCTTTATCTACTGCTAAAATAAATGATCTTTTCATTATTTGTTCTGTTTCGATTCAATATATTTGTCAGAATTCATCAAAACTTCTAGCTAATTTATTCAAGTCAATAGTTTTAAATGTAGTTTTATATATTTCTCAAGAAAGATTTATTCTTGCAGTTATTTTTTGTATTACTAAATATCATTTTGATTTTTTTAATATAGATATTACTTTAGCTGCATTTTTTGTTGCGACTGTCATTGTAACTCATTCTGCCACTAAAACATCTAAATATCAATTCAAATATCACCCCCAATATTCTGGTTGTTCTAAAGATTCTAAATTAGTAATAGCATTACTAATTTCTTGTTTTAAATTTAATATTTCATTATAAAATATTTCTATTTCTTGCTGAGTTTCAATTGATTGTGATAAAATATCATCATTTATACTATCTCTTATATCAGCATATGCTTGATTTCAAGTTAATCAATGCATAGCTTTAGCTTCCCAAAATGCTATACTTTCTATTAATAAACTTCAATAAGAAATCAATCAATTAATAGTTTCTTCTGGTATAGATTTAATCATTTCTATTGAATCCTTTGTAGCTTGAAAAGATCAATCTCATAATCATAAAACATAATACTTACTTGAATTAGTTAAATTTAAAAAATCATTTTTAACTTTTTCATAAGAATTTCATACATAATAATTATTTACTTCTTCTCAGCTCAGAGTAGTTGTTGTATTATTTTCTAACTCTTCAGGTCCTCATGGTAAATCAGGTATTATAATTGGATCTCAGTCTATTGGTCATCATGTTTCTATATCAATTCTTGATGTAATAGTTCAAGGATTCGTAACAAACTGATTTTGAAAATCTGTATTTCATCCATGCAAATAATCTAAATATCAATTATTTATAATACTTGTTTCTAATGGACTTTTATCTGATACCATATCATATGAAATAATATCTTTCAAATCTGTTATTCAATCATTATTACTATCTATAGCTCAAACTCATGTTAAAATAGTATCAATTTCATTTTTATAATTAAATTGATTCACATCTCAACTTGTATTTAATATACTTGAATAATTTCATGTTTGCTCCTTTAAAATATCATTTACTAATGATGAAAGTGGATTAATATATCAATTTTTTATTTCTTCTAATGAAGCTACTCATGACATTTTTCATGTAAGATTTTCATCAACATCATTGTAAAAATTTCAATCATCATCAGGATCTATATCTACTCATCAACTACTAATAAACTCTAATGGTTCATTATAAGATAATCATAATTCTGAAAGCTTTAATTTAATTTGTTCTTTATCTATATAAATATTTCAATAATCATCAGTCTTATAATTAACTAATGAAACTCATGATAAAGTTTTGATTTCTACATTTGCTCAAACTACAGTTCATGCTTGAACTTTTACTTTATAAACCTCTATTCATTTACTATTTGAATCATCTGTTCATCAACCTCAACATCATGATAATCATAAAAGTGTAGCAATAGTAAATACACCTAATCTTGTTTTTCATTTTATTTTTTCAAAACTATTTATTAATTGATTTTTCATACTTTATTATTTAAAATATTAAAAAAGTCTCTTAAAACAGTTGATTTTAAACAACTTATTTTAGGAGACTTTTAATTTAGAATTTTTATACTCATATAGCTATTTTAATTACTATATATTATATATAATAAAAGTTTTATATTATAAGTCAAAAAAATAGTAAAATCATAAAAAAGAGCTATCTCTAGCTCTTTTTATTTTGACCAAATTGCTTTCCATATTTCCTTAAAACTAAGTAATTTAAACTTATAAGAATAATAGTAAAACAATGGCATATTGTTATGATATTTTAAAGTAACAACAAATGCAGTTAATCTAGTCTGTAAATCCTGAGATAGTCCATTGTTATTTTTTAGAACATCATCAAACATTTTAATTTCCAGATTTAGTAAATCTTCTTTTGTTTTTATTGATTCAAGTTTTAAATCATATAATTTTAATATATAGTCAGTAACAAATGAATAATCTAAAAGCTTGAGTCTACCTGTATCATCAAAACCATAATTTAATGAGTTATCAATAGTATGATTATCTAAATATGGTCCTAAAAAATATTTGCTAAAATAAAATTTACTATAAACTGAAAAAAACTTTTTATAAAAATATTCTTCATCAACTGGATTTAGTTTTTCAGCCTTAATAGTCATTTTATTTAAATCATAATCTAGTATTTTAGCAAAATAATCTTTTAGAAATGCATATTTTTGAACTGTTTTCCAAAAGAATATCTCTTTTGCAGTTTCAAAATTACCATTTAGAGCGAGTACCAATGATTCATATAACTCATCAATATCATCAATATCTGTATTTAATGGTAATTTAATAACATAATCATCATGTATTTCAACTAATCTACTTTTCCCTTCTTTTGTTTCTATTTTTGGTAATGACATAAATCACCTCCTTATAGTATTTTAATTCTTTTATCAATAAATAAAATTTAGTGATAAATAAAATATAAAATAAAACAAATAAAAGTCAAATATTAGTTTGACTAATTAATTATAAATATATAATAAAATCACTTGTTAAAACAAAATATGAAAAGATAGGAGAAATAAAAATGAAAAATGATACTTTAACTGGTAATCCTATAACATTAAGATACACAAAAGGTGATTCTGATATTGTTACAGGTGTAAAACAAAAAGATGCTGGAAAACTTGAAAAAAGAGGTGCTATTGGTGGTAGTGGAACATACAGAGTTAATACTTCTGCAAAACTAGAAATTATTGTTACAATAAATGAAAAACCATACTTAGTTGATATAAAAAGATTTATTAAAGATGGTTTAGGATTTGCTAAATTTTCACAAAAAAGAATAAATATACTTATTGCTAGCCTACCTCATAAACTTGATTTCCTAAGTCAAAATGATGAAGATACTGATTTTATACTAGATGAAAATAGTGAATCAGTTCAAAACTGGCTTGCATACCTGAAAAAGATTTTTTCTTGAATATTGTAAAAGCTTAAACAAAAAATAAAAGACTACACAAGTAGTCTTTATTTATTTTTTAAAATTCTATTATAAATTCACTTCATTCCCCTTCTTTACTTTTTACATCTATTTTAATATTATAGATATCAGCTATCTTTTTAACTAATGATAATCAAATACCATGTCATTCATTATTTCTTGAAGCTGTAGACATAAAAAACCTATCAAATATTTTTTCTAAATCTTCTTTTTTAATTCATACTCATGTATCTTTTACTTTTATTTTATTAGAGTACAAACTTATAGTAACTGTTCATCATTTTTTATTATATTTTATTGCATTTTTCAATATATTTGAGAAAAGTATATAAAAATATTGCTTATTTATAAACAACTCCTTATTTGCTTTTTTAGAAAATTTTATTTTAATCTCCTTATCATCAGCCATTTGCTTAAAATCTTTTATTATTGATTTTATTTCACTAGCAAGATCTATATTTTCATTATATTCTGAAGAATTGATATTTGATAATTCTACCAAACTTTCTATTAAATGATCGAGCTTATTTATTTCTATTAATCACTCATTTACTAAATCTTCATCAAATGTTTTTGTAGCATTTATTAATTGTAAATTTGAGTGAATAATTGATATAGGTGTTTTCAATTCATGTCATGCATTATGAATAAAAGACTGCATATCATCTAAAGTGTTTTTTACTGGTTCTAAGTTTTTTCAAACAAATTTGTTTCAAATATAATAAAATAAAGCTGAAAATAATAATGTAATAAAAACAAATCAAAGTAAATCAATTAAGTAATCAAAAAAACTATATTTAAATTCTTTAATAAATAAAACATCATAATTTCTATTATTATCATTAATATTAAATTTTTCTACTATATATTTACTATTATAATAAAGTGTTCAATATTCTCATTTTGTTAAAGAATTTTTAATAATATCTATATCTAAATCATTAATTATTTTACTAAATACTAATTCATTATTTAACCTATCAATTATTAAAATATTTAACCTAGCTCACTCTCACATTTTCCACATTCAAGCTCAATGAAACATTCATTCTCAAAAATTACTTCTTTTTTCTAATTTTTTAATCAATTCATTTACTCAATAATCTGAGTTATAAACATTTGATACAAATGTATTAAAAAGCTTTATATCATTATTTTTAGAATTAAAATATTTAATTGAAAAAAATACTCACTCAAGCAAAATAGCAAGAGCAAAGACTAACAATGTAAAAATAATTGTTAGTCTTTGTTTCGTTTTTTCTAAATTTAAAGTACTCATATTAATTTATTATATATCAAAATCATTTTTTTGTTTCTATTAATTCTTTCCCTAATTTTTTTCTAAGATATCAAATATATACATCTACCGTTTTACTAAACATAAAATCTCCATCAAACTCACCCCAAACATGTTCATACATTTCTTGTCTTGAAACAACTTTTCATTTATTTTGAGCTAAATACTTAAAAAGATTATATTCTAAAGTAGAAAGCTTTATTTTTTTATCTCATTTATAAACTTGTACCTCTTCTAAATCTATTACATATTCTCAAACTGTTATTTTAGTGTTTGATTTATTTTTAAAGTTTCTTCTTGCTAATGTGTTTATTCTAGCAATCAATTCATCATAATCAAATGGTTTTGAAAGATAATCATCAGCTCAAGTATTAAGTCATTCTATAATATCTCATTTTGCTGATCTAGAAGTAAGCATAATAATAGGTACATCTTTTCATTTTTCTCTAAGTTTTTTACAAACTTCAAGTCAATCCATTTCAGGTAAATTTATATCTAAAATTACTACATCATAATAATTTATAGAAGCCTTATATAATCAATCTTTTCAATCAAAACTACTATCAGCCTGAATATCTTTTAATCAAAGAAACCTAACTAAATTTCTAGATAAAATCTCATTATCTTCAACAACTAATACTTTCATAAACAAAAATTAATTATAAATTAATTAAATTATACTTAAATATACTTAAGAATAAAGTAAGAAAAAAAAGTTCGTTTAATTACGAACTTTTTTCAATGAAATTATTTTCCATTAAATAATCTAATATATTCTTTGAAATAATATCATATCAATCTTTGTTTGGGTGCATACCATCATTTAAATTTAATTTCGGATTTCAATTAACTCAATCTAAAAAATATCAATAATAAAAAACTAACTTTTTATCTACTATATCTTTAAATCTTGAATTAAAATCTCTTGAATATCATATTCAAAACATTATTGGTAATTTAGTTCAAAATAAAATGATTTTTCATTCTGGATTTACTTTATTTAAATAATCTATTATTTTTTCAATATTTCATTGCATTTTATTTAAATCCATTTTTCTAAGTCAATCATTAGCTCATATATTTAATAAATAAATATCAGCTTTAATATCATCGTAATTTGATAATCTATTTAATAATTGTTCACTAGTATTTCAACTAATTCATCAATTTATAATAGCATATTCATATCAATTTTCTTTTAATTTAACTTCTAACTGACTAGGATAAGAATCATTTTTATCTAATCAATATCAAATAGTTAAACTATCTCAAAGAGCAACTATTTTTTTTGAATTATTTATTGAAATATTACTTTCTATATTTCAGCATGAAGATAATACAAAAATACTTAATATTATAAGTGTTAAAAATTTTATTTTTTTCATATTTTTAAATTATAATTAATTTCTTCTCTACTAAGGTCTTTTCAATTAATATTTACTGAATCAATCCAAGACTTTTCTTTACTTATATCTATTTTTAAATCACATTTTGAATAATCAAGAAAATATTTATTTTCTTCTTCTTTAATTATAGGCTTACAATTTTTTAAAAACAAATCTCAAGTCTTTTTTAATTCAATATATTTTTGAGGATCAACTAAGTTTTTATTTTCTTGTTTACTACATTCATATACTCTAACTCAACTACATTTATTCATATCTGAAATATAAATCATAGAATATATAAACACTCCGCTAATAACTATTATACTAGTTACAACTCATAATTTTTGCATAAATAATTATTATTAATTAAAATTTTTCTGAATAAACATTTTTAAATCATTTCTCAGATAAATATTTTTTATTTGATTCAACTAAAGCAGGATTTCAACAAATATAAAATTCAGTATTTATATCAAAATCATATTTAGATAAATCTATTCTTCAATATTTATATCATTTAACCTCTTCTCTTGATAAATAAATATATGTTTCAAGATTTTTAATATTATTTATTTTATCTAAGTAAAATAAATCTTTTTCTTTTTGTACTCAGAAAAATAATTTATTATTTTTAGATTTTAAATCTCACGAAATCATATTTATTATTGGAGATAATCATGTTCATGTTGCAATAAATACTTTTGGATTTTCTGTATCTATTAAAACAAAATCTCAATATATTCATTTTATTTTAATAGTATCTCATATTTTTATTGTTTTTAATCTTCTTCATCATCTTCAAGTATCTTTTAATTTTATTCAAAATTTTATAATATTATTTTTATATTCAACTATAGAATAAGCTCTAGAAAATTCTCAATCAAAATCATTTAATAATAATATAGCATATTGTCCTCTTAAAACTTCTAAATTATCATTTACTTTTAATGATAATTCTAAAACATCTTCCACAAGCATATTATATCAAACAACTTCTCATAAATATCATCCAAAAATATCATTTTCTTCATCAAAATAAGGTTCAAAATCAGCTTTTGATACTCAACAAACAGGACAATACCAGTCATCAGGAATATCTTCAAATTTTGTTCCTGGTTCTAGTCAACTATCTGGATCTCATGCTGCTTCATCATATATATATCAACAAGGAATACATATATATTTAGTTGTTTTTCATGTTTTACTTACACTATTTTGTGAAAAATATGAAATAGTTCTAAGTCAAACTACTATAAGAGTTAACGCAATATAAAATTTATCAAATCTAGATGATAAAGCTACATGTATAACCACTAATAAAAATGTAGGATAAACTAAAGATTGTATTAATTTCCATCATTTTCATCAAAATAATTTAACTGAAACCTTATTTGAAGTAAGTCATAAAACCATCATTAAAATTCATACAATTACTCAACTTAAAGCATCATATCTATCAAGTAATTTTTTATAAACATAATCAAAAAATGATATGTCTTGATAATATTTTCAATGATACAAATACTCCATTGAAAAATATTCAATTCAATGTTTTAATGTAAATATAAATGCTAATATTCATAATATCTTTCTTATAAATAATAGATTTTCTCTTATGAAATTATTCTTTATAAAACTAACTATAGGAGAAATAATTAAAGCTAAAGCAAAATAGAAAAAAGCTACTTTTCAATAAGCTCTAAAATATAAATTTGAATTTCAAGAATTTTCAATAATAAAATGATGTACAGTATTTGAACTAAGAGCATATAATACTGTAATAAAAACAATAAATTTAATAGAGTATAATAACTCTTCTTTAATAATATTATTACTTATTTTTAAAAATCTAAATAATATTAAAAATATAAATCATAGTAAAAAATATATAAAATAAATATTTATATATATATCTGAAAAATTAAATGTAAATATATTATCAGGCTGAATTATTGTTAAAACAAATAATAATGGTAATATAAAGAGTCATAAAAATATATTTAATAATATATTTAAATTTTTATTAATTATTTTTAACATTCTATAAATTTAAATAAGTAAAATTTTTAAATTATATTAATAACAATATTATTATTTTAAACTAAAGCAATATTATAATATAAAAGAACTAACTCATAACATAGTTAGTTCTTTTATATTTATCAAACAAAATTTAATTCTTCATCATTTTTAAGCAAAATCTAAATATTTATTATTTCATCATTTAAGACTTCAAAAAGTACCATGTATATTAATTAATACTTTTTTATTTCATTTAACAGGAAAAGTATTTATTTTTATTTCCTTATCTCAATAAGTTCATTCAATCATATGAGATTTAGTTAATATTTCATGTATTTCTTTTGTTTTCATGTTAATTTAATTTCAAAAATTCTAAATGTTTTTTTAATTCTTTTAATACAAATTCAAAATCTATTCTTAAATTTTCAAATATACTATTAGTTTGAACAACTAATAAATAATTTTGCTCTGTTTCAATAATATATTTTTCTAATTTTTCTTCTTTCATTTTTCATCTAGAAAACATTCTATAAAGATTATGAAATCTATCTAGCACTTTAATAATTAAAACTTTTTCTCATGATTTTTTAACTCTATCTAAATAAACCTCTCTTTCTTCTCAATCCAATTGAGTTACTCAATCAATAATTTTAATTATATCACTTCAAAAATATTCACTTAAATCTTTATTTGTAACTTTTGTATCTTCAACTACATCATGAAGTAAAGCTCATATAATAAGCTCTGGATCATTTCAGAAATAATTTAAACAAAATCTAGCTACTTGTATTGGATGATTTGAATAAGGTATAAAGTTTAATGGTGCTTTTTGAAAATCTCATTTATGAGCTTCAATTGCAATAGATAATGCTTTATAAATATCTTTTTTTACATTTTCATCAACAAAAAATATTTCTATATAACTTTTAAATATTTCTATATTTTCTTTATATCTAAAATCATTTTCTAAATCTGATATAATTTTCTGATCAATTCATTCATTAACTAAATTAATTAAAAGCTCTTTTCATGGTGTATTATTAATACTTGCCATATCAATTTTATATTCTTGCCAACTTTTAACTCATGACATATTTTCAACACTATCAACTACATCAATATAAATATCACTATCCATATACATAGTAGAAAAATGTTTTATAGCTTCTTTTAATTCATCTTCATTGTATGAAAAAACTGGATAAGTTACATTTCCATTTGTAACTATCTTTAAAACATGAATTGTACTTGATTTATCAGTATTTATTTCAGTATTATTATTTATTTTTTCCATAATATTATTTTAATTTTAATATTTCATTTGCTGTTGCAGTATTTGTCATTCATCTTACTAATTCCTTTTGTTCAGTAGTTGATTTTATTATAGGTTTATATAGTAAGTTATGATCTATATCAGCAACTATATTTTGTACAAAAGATACTAATTGAATTTCTACAGGGGTATTATTTATTTCTACAGTATATGTAATTAACCTATAAGGTCTATATTTTTTTCATTCATTTATATAAAAATTATCTTTTTCAAATATTTTTCATTCTCAATACATTTCTTCTAATTTAATCATAACCTTTTCTAAATCTGAAATATCTTTTACAATTATTCTTCACCCTATTATATCAGGAACAGAAGATAAAACATAATCTAACCTAGGTTCTTTTCAGTTATTTCATCCCCTCATTCTTTTTATTTTATCAATAACTCATTCTTTTGATTTTACTCTAGATGATATATGTATTCAATTTACATTAGCATCTGACAATATATTTTTTAAATCAGAATCCAATTTATTTAAAACATTTAATTTAATATTAATGATATGTTCATCTAACCTAATAACATCTCTAATATCATTAAAATCATATCACTTAAATAATTGTACATTGTTTAATTCCATTTTTTTAGATAAGTCTATACTATTATTAAAATTTTTTCACTTTAATAATGGTGAATTAAATGTTTCAGATGATTTTATTACACTAATAAAATCATCATTTCAAATTAATCATGAAGCAAGCAAATTATTAATTTCATCAATTACACTTTCTCTTTTGCTTGTATCTTTTAAATAATCAGTAATATTCATAGAATGATCTGTATCATCAACAAACCTAGTTAATATATCTTCTAATAAAGGATTTCATATTTTTCACTCTATAAACACTTTTGCATCTTCTATCTTGGCTCAATCCAATATTCTAAAAATTTCTTTTTCTCTTTTTAATAAATTTATATAACTTACATCTAATTCTCTATATTTTTCTAAAAGTTTTTTCTTATTAATAGATCAATTAGTTGTATTTAAAATTTTAAATAATTCTTCTTTACTTCTACTGATAAATTCAATTTGTTTTTTAATCTCATTTCATTCATTAATTAATAATTTCTCTCTTTCAGTTAATTGAGTAGCTTCTAAAACTACCTTTGATTTAATGTTATTAGGAGGAATTGATAAATTTTCTTTTCTAAATTCATTAATATCTCCTCAATTAAATATATTTTTAAATAAATCTAATACATAATCTAATCTATCTTTTGTAATTCATAATTTATCTCAAAATTTAATTAAAGTTTCTTCAATTCTTCAAAATCATATTTTTCTTAAAGAATTAATTGAATAAGTCATTTTTTTTCATTTTGCAATTCATTGAAGTCATATAACAGTTAATCATAATCAAACTCATCATAAAACATTATCATACCACTCTTTTCACATTTTAAAGTTACTATCTATCATTCATAACTTTTTTCACAATTCAATCGTTGCATCCTCATTACTATAAATATCTCTAATATCAACTCAAACAGATATAGGAGCTCATAAATATGGAATAATTTGAACTCATATAAGTATAAAAAAACTAATCATTGCATCTTCCTGTATTTTTATATCTTCTGGACTTAATAATGAAATACCTTCAATTTTTTGAATATTATTAGCTTCTAATACCTTTCTATCAATATCACTTTCATAATCAAATACATTTTGCATCGAAAAAAATCATTCATCAAAATTTCATTCATCATCAACATCAGCATTTAACATTTCAGTAATTTCTTCTATTTTTTTATCCTTATCAAAATATCAAAAATCAAAATTATCTTTTTTAAGATATACTTCAATACTAGGTAATAGTTCATTATTTATAAATGAAAAACTATCTTGTATTTTTTCATTAACTATCCATCTATTATTTTTAAAATCCTCTCATGGTTCTAAATCTCACTTTAAATCTTTTATTTCAGTTCAAAGGTTCAAAACTGTATTTAAAATTGATAACTTAACTTTATCTTTTATTTTTTCATCTAATCATTCTAAATTAGTTTCAATATACTTTCTATATCATTCTAATAGTAAATTTATATCTAAACCTAAACTATCTAACTCATTTTGTATTTCTTGAATTTTATTTGTATCAATTCAAAAATAATCAAAGTTAGATATTTTATCTTGATTTATTTCAGTTTCATTACTACTAGCCTTTAACATTAATTCAACTTTTGTAGAATTAGCATCTTGAAATTTTGTAAGTTCTTTTTTAAAATCTGGATTATTAGCAGATAAATTATCAACTAATGTATTTATTTGCTCTAAACTAAAATTATCTAAACTAGAATAAAGCCTATCAGTTTCTTGTCTGATAGCTTCTTTCTGTTTTTCCTGAGGATTTATAGTTGATTCTTGTGAATCAAAACTTTCTAATGCTTCAGTAGACATTATATTAATTCTAGTTTATTAAATAAAGTATTAATTTCTAGTTCTTCATTTTTTAATTCTTTTAATTCTCTTAATTTTCTATCTTCGTTTTGTAATTTAGTAATATTTAATTTAATTTCTTCAAATTTTATTATTTCATCATCTTTTAATGAAGATAAAAAGTTTTTTATAATAGTTTTTTCTGTATTTAAAGCTTGTGATAACTCTTTCTTTTGAATATCTGTTAAAAAATTAAAGTATCAAATAATATCATGTTTAAGCTTATAGTTAAACAAGTTAGTATTTCGAATTCTTTCTTTAATTTCTTCATCTTTGAACATCAAAAAAATTATTACTAGTTATTAGTAATAATTTTAACATATTTATATAAAATAGCCAAATACTAGCAAAATCATAGTAAAATAAAAATTATTTAAATAAAAAAATAAATATTTTTTAAAATTATATATCTTTTCAAAAAGAAGATTAAGATTCAACTATCTTCCAATACTTTATATAATTTATATACTCTGAATACCCGAAAGATTACTATTACAAAAAAATTGGATTATTTACAATTAACATTATAATATTTTGAATGATTTATTAATTAAAAATTTAAATAAAATATGAAAAAAGTAATTAATTCTATTTGGTATAGTATAGTCTTATTTTTTAACTATATTTTAAAAATTTGAGATAAATTCTATAATTTTATACTTACACATTACTTTGCTGTTAATGTTATCTTTGCAATATTTATAGTATATGTGATAGTAATATGATTTGATAAATGATGATTTAGTAGCCCTATGTCAACACCAAGCCAAGTAAAATTTCTTGATATAAGTGTATTACTTTGAGCTTTTGCTTTTATGTTTCAAGCTTTTGCTTTATTTTTTCTTGAAAAGAGGGTAAAAAAATTAAAAAAAGAATTAAATAAAAAAGGGTTTATAAAATTTATTGAATATGAATATAAAAAGAATGATGCTAGTATATTTTCAGGATTAACATATATACTAAGTATTTCAATTTCATTTTTAGCTATTTATACAAGTTTTACATCTATGCAATTATCATTAGATATAGCAAAATCAAAAGATTGAGTTATTAATATAAATTGAACAGAGCAAATGTTTAGTTCTTCTGCTAATTGGATTTGAGCCTTTATAGTAATATTTATTCTTTACTTTATATGATATAAATTTAATCAACTATCAAAAAGAAATTATCTTGAAATAGTTTATTATTGAGAGTATAGAAAAAATTAGGTTGAAATAAAAAATAACTCTTTTTTATAATCATTTATAACGCTTAAAAAGTATTCTTCAGTTCATCAAGTTCTTTTTTTCATATAAAATCTATAAAAATTACTTAATTTATACAGATTAAAATTACATAATCTAAATATATAAAAAAACATTTTAGTTTTTGAAAAATTTTCATTTGGAAATACCTTCACTCTTACTATTAAACTTTCATATTCCATAATTAAAGCAAAAAAGTAAATAAATGGTAAAAAGAATACTGTTAATATTACTGGAGTAAAAAATACATATAAATTTTTAATTGCTAATATTTTATTTGGTTCATTAACAAATCAGTTTATTGCTAATATTAACATTATTATTCATAAAATCATTAAAACATAATCAGAAAACAATTTTACTTCTTTATATTCTTCCTTAACTTCTCAATATACTGAAGTCATTGTGAAAATTAATATAAACAATAATAAAATTATTTCACCTATAATATTAAAAGTATATGAATTAATAATAAAGGCAATTATCACCATTAACTTTATACTATTTTTAATAGTCTTTTTAAAATAGTTAATATCTTCCTTTATTTTATTAGCTCATAAAAGTAATGGAAAAGGAACTGTAAAACACCATACTATAATTTCCTTTAAAATATCATATTTTCATAGTAATATATTAACTATAAAAATATTTATAGAAATAAAGGTTATAGCTAAAAATAAAGTTCACTTAACTCATAGCATTCAAAGTAATACATCAAATAATGATTTTCTAACATCTTTCTTTAATAATATAAATACTAAAAATATTCATATCCAAAACAACGATGCAATTTCTCTATTTGTAAGTGATTCTAATAACTCTATCATAACATAACTAAATTAACATAATATGCCCCTAAATCAAGACATTTATTAAAGAAAATATCCAGCTGACATTTAAACAATACCCATTTTTTTAAAAAAACAAAAAAGAGCTAACCATAGCGGAAAGCTCTCTTCTAAAATTCATTAAATTTCTTAATTTTCAAATTGGAGGTGCCAAGCGGGCTCGAACCGCTGTATACGGTGTTGCAGACCGCTGTATAACCACTCTACCATGGCACCAAGATTTTAATGTAAATGGATTATAAAGAAAAAAAAAGTAATTTCAAATAGAAATTACTTTTTTTATTATTTACAGTTAAATGTAGACAAAAGATATTCATATTTTGATGTATCTTTTATTGTAGTTGGAATAGCTAAAGTCAAAAAATATGCTTTGTTTTGATTACATATATGTGCAGTTTGTAAAAATTTTAATTTTGGTGTATCTAAATTATATTTAGCATCAAATATGTATAAAGTACTTACCTCTTCATCTGTAAAAGTAATATCTTTTGAAGAAATTTTTGTATAATCTAAATAATCAGTTTGTGCTCAAATATTATTAAGCATAGAAAATTCTTTAGATGTAGTAAATTTATTTAAATCATCAGATAATATTAAAAGGTTATTTGAAAAACCATTTACTACATTTTCAGACATAACAGCTAATTCTATCTCTCATGATTTAGCTTTTGGTAAAATATCTTTAGTTGATTCAATTATTTTCCAATTTGAAGGAATACTAATAGATATATTTTCAGTTTCAGTTTTTATAAGTCATGTTGCTGAATCTGTTGTAGTGTCTCAACAAGAAACAAGAAATAAACTTATAAATATAAGTATAAATATATTTTTAAACATAATAAGTAATTAATAATATAATTTAGTCATCTTTAATATTCAATTAAATCAACCATCAATAATAACAGGTAAACTTAAAAATCAAAAAATAAGTATTAATATAATAAAAAATATTATATTAAAGTATATCTTATCATTATTTATTAATAATTTTTTAAATAAAAAATAAAAATAAAAAATAAATGAGAGCATTAAAAGTAAATATAAAAATCATAATGATTGAATTAAATATTCAGGATAAAATCAAGCTCAAACTAAATAAAAATTAATAAAAAAGAAAAGACTTATAAAAATCAAACAAGTTTTGGCTCATCTATATCTTTCGATAGTAATCTCTTTTTTATTATTAAATGTATCTTTTATAATTTCTTTTAATCCCATACTTGATTTTTTTTAATTTAAAATTATATTTAAACCTAATAAAGTTTAAAATATAATATTAATAAATGAGCTTAACACAAGAACAAATTGAAAAATTATCAAAAAATTTAAGTAAAATAAGTGTAGATAATGAAAAAATAGCTTGAGATATAAACGGAATACTAGATTATATAGAGTTATTAAGTGAAGTAGATACTACTTGAGTAGAACCTACAATATCAGTAGTTGAAAATAGAGATAATCTTAGAGAAGATATAGAAGAAAAAAAAGAAATAACTAGAGAAGAATTATTAGCTTGCTCAAATCAAAAAGTTATTGCAAATCAAATAGCTATAACAAATATAATGAAATAAAAATGATAACAGAACTTAGATTAATAAATTTCAGGAATTTCTGAGAATTAAAATTAAAATGACTAAATAAAGAAAATTTCATCATTTGAGAAAATGGTAAATGAAAAACTAATATTTTAGAAGCACTAAGTTTACTTTCAAATAATTCTATCACTTGACTTAGTTTAGATGAACTAATAAAAAAGTGAGAGGATTATTTTTTTGTTGAATATATTGATTCTGAATCAAATAAAATATCTTTTACCTATATGAAAGAATGAAAGAAAAAATCTTTTTTACTAAATAATAATAAAATAACAAAGAAAAAATTTAATTCTCTTACAAATAAATCAGTTATATTCTCTCCTATAATAATGAATATGATGTATCTTTCACCATGATTGAGAAGAGATTTTTTAGATAATATTCTAAAAAATTCATTTGAAAATTATGATAAATTATTACTTAACTATAAAAAAGTAATAAAACACAGAAATAAAACATTAAAAAGTATTTATGAATGAAAAGCAAATAAAGAAGATATAAAATTTTGGGATGAAAAATTTATTCAAGAAGCAACTCAAATATATAAATATAGATTTAAAATAATTAATTTTTTAAAAGAAACTATATCTACTACTCTTGAATATTTTTCATGAAAAATTGAAAAAATTGAACTAATATATGAAACTAAAATCTCAGAAGAAAATATAGAAAAAAGTATAAAAAAATACATAGAAAAAAATCTAGATAGAGATATTATCTTATGAAAAACTCCTATATGACCACATGTTGATGATTTTAATATATTAATAGATTGAAATCCATTATCACATTTTGCATCTAGATGAGAAACAAAAAGTATCATATTATGGTTAAAATTATTAGAAGGTATTTTTATTGAAAAAATGACTAAAAGAAAACCTATACTTTTAATAGATGATCTATTAAGTGAATTAGATGAAAAACATAAGGATATGCTTTTAAAAAAGATTGAATATTATCAAACATTTATCACATCAATCAGGAAACCCGAAGATAAAAATATAATTAAAATATAAAACTCTTATTTGTAAAGCTTAAATATAAAATTTTGTTTTAAAAAAGCCAATTATAAGTAAAATAATTTTATATTTTAACATCTATAAATTATAAAATATGAAAACTTCTAAAAAACTTATATTAACTTTTTTAGCTTCTACAATGTTTTCTTTTTCATCTGTATTTGCAGCCTGAATAGATCATTTTGAAGTACAATTTACACCAAATACTGCTGAAGTTGGTGAAGCAATAGATTTAACTATAGAAGCAGTAGATAAAAACAATACTGTTATCAAAGATTATGATGGTACTATCTTAATCTTCTCTGAAAGTGACCCTGAAGCTGAATTACCAAGTGCTTTAGAAGAAAATACTTACACTTATTCTCTATCTGATGAATGAGTAGTAAAATTTGAAAATGCAGTTAAATTTAAAAATTCTGGTACTCAAAATATTCATATTTATGATTTAAATGATGATACAGTTTTCTGAATAGCTGAAGCTGAAATAACTGAAGCAACTGTTCTTCAAAATGTAGATATAGAAATTGTTTCTCCAGAAAACTGATTAACTATAGGTGAAAATAAAATTTGAATTTCATGAACTACTCAAAAAAATCATCAAGTAAAAATTATTGTAAATAAAGATAATGAAATAAAAACAACAAGTAATGAATCAGGTATATTTGAAGTAGAAGTAGAAGATTTAAATGATTGAGATAATTTAATAAAAGCTCAAGTCCTAGATGCTGATTGAAATATTATTTGAGAATCAGATGAAGTAAGTATAAGAGTTGATTTAAATAGTTTAAATATAAAAAATATAAAAGTTACACCTGAAGCAGTTGATCCAGAAAATAGCTTTGAAATTGAAGTTGTAACAAATCCTAAATTAAATTCAGTACAAATTATTTTAAATGATGTACTTACAGACTTAGAAGAAACTAGTGATTGAGTTTATACTGCAAAAGTATACGCACCTAAAGAGCCTTGAACTTATAAAATAGATGTTAAAATCAAAGATGAACTAGGTCATGAAAAAACAGAAATTTGATCTTCTAGTATTACAGTAAATGAAATACCTCTAGAATCTGCAACAGAAGAAAAAGTTGAAACTATAAAACCTGTAATGATTAAAAAAGAAGAAAAAACAGAAGATGATAAAAAAGAATTAAAAATAACTTGATTAAAATTAGTTGAATTAAAAACTAAATCAATATTAAGCTGGGACCCTGTAGAAGGAGCTGATAGTTATAATATATATAAAAAATCAGATGACTCTGAATTAGAATTAGTTACAAATGTTAAAACAACTACTTTTGAAATAGTTATGTGAAACCAAGAAGTAACATATGATTACTTTGCAGTAAAAGCTGTTTCTAAAACAAATAGCTGAGAGATCTATGAATGATCTTTATCAGATGCTACTAAAGTAAAAACTGGTCCTGAATTAATAATATTATTTTTATTATCATTATTCATTGGTTGATTATTCTTAGTTATCAAACAAAATAAAGCCTAAATAAAAAAACTCTGATTAATCAGAGTTTTTTTATTATCCTATTTTTATACTTGTTTTATCTCTTGTACTTATAACCATTTGTGGAAATGGTATCTCAATTCAGGCTTGTTTAAATGCCATATTAATTGTTTCAGTTACATTAGATTGAGAACTAAAATATCAATCTTTTGAATTTATCCAAAATCTTAATGAAAGATTTATTGAACTATCAGCCATTTCAGTTACATATACATCAGGATGTGGTGCTTGTAATACATTTGGAAATTTTTCAACAACCTGCATCATAATTTTTTTAGCCTTCAATATATCAGTATCATAATCAACTCATATATTAACATCAACTCTTCTTTTATCATTAGAATGAAAATTTGAAACTTCTTCTTCTAAAAATTTTACATTTGGTACGTAAAATATTACTCAATCAAATTGTTCTATTGCAGTAAATAAAGCATGAATTTGTCTAATTGTTCATGTTTTACCTCATACTTCTACTACATCACCTAAATGATAAAATCATTGAGTAACCATAAGTATTCAAGCTATGAAATTTGTAAGAAATATTTTTAATGTGAAACCAATACCAAATCATAAACCTCACATAAATATTCACATATCTATTCATAGAATAGTTAGAGTAATAGCAAATCAAATAGAGAGTATTGCTATATTAACTGTTCTTGATAAAACTCATACTAATTCCTCCCTTCATTTTTCTTCTCAAGCATAACTATTCTCTAGATAATTCGTCATTTTAGCAGTAGCAAATTTTGCAAGAGCAAGAGTTCATACTACTGCAAATCATGCAAAAACTATATTTAATAACAATTCTGTACTAAAAAATGACATTATTAAATTAGTATTTTGTTTAGATTGTTCTAATTCATTAGCTCAAACTGCTGCAAACGAAAGCTCAGAAAAAAATACTATACCAATAATGTAAATAAATGAAAATATTTTAAATTTTCTCATAATAAAAAAGATATACGTTAAGTTATATAAATAATATTAACATATATCTCTTATAGATGCAAAAAAACACCTAATATCTATTTTATTACTCTAAAATCATAATCATCTGGAACATAAGATCACTTTAAATGACTCATACATTTAATAACATTATTATGCCAATTTTTAGTATCTGTAGCGTAACAATATACTCATTTTTCCTTACATGAAGGTAATCATAATACTTCTCTTCATGCTCAAGACATTTCTCAAACTGTTGTATAATTTCTAAAATATTTATTATTTAAAGTATGAATAATACGATAAATTCATTCTCTAGGTGTTGCAATTGCTTTTCTATCTCACCTGTCATTATTTCAAACATTTCAAACATTATATTGACTAGCTAAATTTCTTCATAAAGTAGTTTCAGCTAATCAAATACACATAACAAATGAAGGATCTATATTTCATTCTAATGATTCATCTACCCACATTTGCCAATCTTTAAATGCTGGAGTTGCATAAGTATTTATAAGATATTTTTGTCTTTCAATTTCATTATCTCATTCCAATTTAAATACTCTAGAATTTGATGTTTTCTTTCTAAATTCGTATCATCTTCTTTTTTTGAAATCAGAATAAAATTTAAATTCATATTTATCAGGTAATTTTGTAAACTGAATATATGATAAATCTAAAACTGTAAATGGATCTATATATTGCTTATCTTTAAATACTTCAAAATGCAAATGTGGTCATGTAGATAAAAATCATGCTCATAATGTTCAAAATTCTCCTCATGTTTGAGCAAAAACTTCTCATTTTTTTACAAAATCAAATTCATTAACTAAAACATCACTTACATGTCAATATACAGTCATGTATCAATCATAATGCTTCAGTGCAACATATGCATAATCTTCAGAATCTGGTGGAGTTATATGTACTACATATCAATCAGCAGGTGCTTTAATAGGAGTTCATTGAGGTGTAACAATATCAATGGCTTCATGAACAGATCAAAAATCTTTCTTATAATCAGGGTCATGAAAATAAGCACTTATTCATTTATTTGGTTCAACAGGCCAATTGAAAGATATATCATACTCTCTTCAAGATTTATCCAATTTTGATTCTGAATAAATCATTTTATTTATATCTAAACATTTTCATGATAAAGCTCTAGATTCTGCTGTATTTTTTGAAACATCAACAAATTTACAATTATATTTTTTTAATATTTGATTTCTTATAGCATTAAATTTTATCTTTTCTTTAAAAGATTTTAATTGAAGTTGTTTTTCAAGCTCTAACTTATCAGATATATATTTAGAATAATATGATTGTTTTCATTTTGAAATTTTAAGTATTTTTTCCTTATATGCCTTTTTGTCAGATAATACTTTCTTCTCTATAATTCACATTTTTCTTAATGTTTTTAAGCTTGATTCTTGTTTAGAAAGCTTAACTTTTTTCATATATAAATCTGAAATATATTTTCTATGATTATCTATAAGTTTTTTACCTGTTACTTGTATAATTCACTTAAAATATAAATCATTAAGTAAATCTGAAATATCCTCTTCATTCAATAAAATACTTTTTAGATTATCTACTTTTTCATCTTCATAAATAGTATTAGATTTTTTATAAATATATATTAAATATTCTAACATTATTTCTGTATTTTCTTCTATTTTCTTTTTTAATATTTCAATTGTTTGAGCATTGACTTCCATTTCTCTTTTAACAGCAATAACTCTTTTATTAATATTATTAACTCTTTCTAATGTAGCTTTTATATCTTCATCTAATTGTTTTATTGATTTTTCAAGTGAAGTAATTTTATCTAAAGTCTCTAAACGTTTTTCTTCTAATTTTTCTCTTTCTGTTTTATTTTTTTCTCAAACACTATCGTAAATATCTACTTTTTTTGATATATTAAAAATATCAGTGAATTCTGTTCAAAAATCACCTAAATCTGATTCAAATAATAAATCATATTGCTTCTTTTTAAAGTTTTCTAAAATAGCCCCTTTCTGATTATCAGTAAGAGCATAAGTCCAACTTAATGGAGTTAAAACTAAAATTAAAGCCAAAAATGTATATCTTTTTTTAATCAAAATTATTTTTTAAATTCTAGAATAAAATCCCTAATAGTAGAAAGAATCTTTATAAATTTTTCCTTATCTTCTTCTAATAATGTAATTCTAAATCATTCATAAGTAGAATTAAATCAACTTAAAGGAACAGAACAAATTCATGTTTTTCAAAGCATGTAATAACAAAACTTTTTATCAAATCTTTCACTAGATTTAATTGCTTCTTTTACAATATCAATTATATTATCATTTTTTATTTCAGGAACAAAATTTTTGTTTAAATTATCTATATTAAATGCAATAGATAAATAAAATGCTCATTTAGGTTTTATTAAAGTAACTTCATCTAAATCTCATAAATATTCTTCTGCTAAATCAGCTCTTGTTTGATATTTCTCTATTCTTTCTTTTAAAGATATTTTATAATTTTCATTTTCATATATTTCAGGAAGAACAAATTGAGGTAAAGTAGTAGAACATACTTCTAATAATTTAGAAGCTAATATAGAAGAAACATATTTTTTAAAATTTTCATCTTTATCTTCATTATATACTTCAATCCAACCACATCTTGAACCTGGCCAAGGTAAATCTTTTGAAATTCATTTCATAGAAATACCTGGAACATCTCATATAATATCTGAAAGCAATACTCTATCTTTATCATTATATGTTAATTTTTCATATATCTCATCAAAAATTAAAAACATATCATATTTTTTTGCTATAGCCACTATAGATTCAAGTACTTCTCTTGAAAATACAGCACCCGTTGGATTATCAGGATTAACTACAAGTATTCAAACAATATTTGGATTATATTTTACTTTATTTTCAAGCTCTTCTAAATCAGGATTCCAATTATTATTTGGATTTAATGAATAAGTAATATGAGCACTTCATGCATGAGCTGCTTCTGCTGATGAATGTGTAGAATAGGCAGGATTTGGTCAAATAACTCTTGAATCAAATGCTAAACTTTTATATATTTTATTAATTGCATCTCAAAGCCCATTAAAAAATAAAATATTATCTTTTGTTATTTTAGGATTTTTAGAAGCAATATATTCTCTAGCTGAATTAAGTCATCTTGTGGGACAATATCAATAAACTATATCCTTTTCTGATGCTTTTTTAACAATATCCTTCATCCAAGTAGGTATTTTTTCTCATTTAACAACTGGGTCTCAAATATTTTCCCAAGCTATTTCAACTCAGTAATTTGCAATTTTTTTTGCAACTTCAACTATCTCTCTTATTTCATAAGAAAGCTCTTTATGTCAAATATGTAATAAATTTTTTCTCATAGTTTAATTGTTTTCTAAATTTTGAATAAATAATTCTAAAAATGTAAATATTATTAATAATAATCATCATGTTAATAATAATGATGCTCACATTGCATTAAATACTATCATTAGCAAAAAAAATAATGATATCAAAAATCATTGCCTAAAACTTGATAGTACATGATATAAATATACTCTTCATCTAAAATAGATTTTCTTGAAAAAATAAAAAATAATAGCAAGTATAGACGATAATCCTAAAATAAAAGTAAATCAAAGTGCAATAATTCAAAAAACTTTATATTGATATGGATCTAAGTAATTTATTATTAAAATAAATGTAATTAAACTAAATAAAAACATTATAAAAATAATAAGCAAAAGAAATCTTTTTTTCATATTATATAAGCAATATATTAATAATATTAAACTACTTAAAATATACTCATAATATGCTAAATTTAAAGTTTTTTAATAAAAAAAATCATTTCTTTGGAAATATAATAAATATATGATAAACTATATTAAATATTATCAGTAAATAATAATTATGGTAGTTACAAAAAATACAACAAATACAGATAAATGAGAAGAAGAAAAATATTTAAAACAAACAAAAGCTAGAAGTTATTTAACTGAAAATTCTAGTATAGATGAAATATTTGAATGAATAAGTGAATCTAATTTTGATTCAGAAGAATTAAAACAATTTATTCAAGATAATATTAGTTTTTTTGCATCTGAAAATTTTAGAAAGAAATTAATTGAAAAATGAACAAAGCTAAAAAATAAAAATGATATGATAATGATTGTTTTTTTAATTACTTTTATTGATAGTATAAACGAAAATAATGAAATAAATAATATTATAAAAAAAGAATTAGACCTAACTAGAGATAAAATTACAGAAATAATAGAATCAAATGAAGAAAAAGTATCTTCATACAATGCTCAAAAAGAAATTATTACAAAGAAAGCTAAACAATTAGAAGAAACTATTTATACTCTTGAAAATGAAATATCTCAATATAGAGAACTGATTAAAAGACAATCAGATAATCTTAAAGAAAAAATTACACTAATAGAGGAATTGAATAAAAAAGAGTTATTATTAGTAAAAACATTTAAGCAATCTCATGAATTAGTAAAAAGATCAAAAAGAATAGGTATATTTTTAGAAATTGCTAATACAAGATGAAAATTAAAAATTAATCCTATAGTTATTGATGCAATTAAAAAGCAAAAAATTCATTCTAATAATGAAAAAGATTATTCAGATACATATACAAAAGAATATACAAGCTCTATAGTAAGATATAAAGACTATCCAGATATTAGAGAATTTCATTTAAAAAATATTTGAGAAGATTCTGGGAAACAAACTACCAAAAATTCTAATGAAACTGAATTTAACTCAGAAGACATAAAAAAAATGATGGATAGGATATATGAGTTAGAAGAACAAGCAAAAATTGATAGTAAAAAAATAGAAGAATTAAAGAAAACATCTCAAAAACAAGCAAAAAAAATAAAAGAATTAAAAGTAGAAAAAAAGAAATTAAAAGATGATAATGAAAAATTACAAAAAATAATAATTATATCTGGTTGAAATAGATTTCAAAGTACAAAAAAAGAAGACTAAATAGTCTTCTTTTTTTGTATTAACAATTTCACATATCACCATTTTCCATACATTTATTCCAATCTTTTTTCTGACTATCATAATAAAAAATTGGTATAACTATAAGTGTCATAATACTACTAAATAATAATCACCATATAATAGTCCAAGCTAAACCAGACCAAACTGGATCTCCTACTATAGTAGCAGCTCAAAATACTGTAGTTAAACTAGTAAGTATAATAGGAGCAAACCTTACATATCAAGCCTTTAATAAAGCTTCTTCAATAGTAAGTCAATTTCTTTTTAAAACATTAATATAATCAATTAATATAATTGCATTTCAAACTACTATTCATCAAAGTGCAATTATTCAAATCATACTTGTAGCTGAAAAATATTCATTGTTTACTAAGTATAAAAATGTAAATCATGGAAATACTCAATAAAATGATAATAAAAATGTAATCATTATTATTCAAGCTATTCTAAAACTTGCAAATTGTCATACAAGTAAGAAATATATAGCAAGTAAACTAAGTCACATAGCCATTCATAAATCTCTAAAAGTATCCATTGTAAGCTCCCATTCTCATCCCCATTGTAATAAATATGTCTTACCATCTTTTAATCAAACATATTCAATTTGATATGGAGACCATGATTTAACTTCATATTCATCTCATAAAAAATCATCACTCATAAGTATTCAAAATAGTTTAATTACTGGATAAATCAAGCTATTATCTCACATTTCGGCATAAATATAATTAGCTTGTTCTCTTTTATCAGTATTAATCTCTGGTGAAACAAAACTATATTCAATATCTGCAATACTATCTAAAAATACCTTTTTTCACTCAGGATTAGTAAATGAAATTTTATTTAATAATGAAATAGTATCTTTTTGAGAATTTTTAACTCATAAAACTAAATTTGTAGGTTCTAGAGAATTTGGATTTGTTATCAAATCAACATCCATTCAATTTATTGCTATACCTAAAGTATAAGCAACTTGCTGACTTGTTAATCAGGCTCTTGAAACTGATTCTTTATCTAGTTTTATATTTATTTTTCTATAAGTAGTTGAAAGTGAGTTTCATAGATCAACTAAGTTTTGTTCTTTTGCTATTTTTTTAACTTCATTTTCTATTCTATGAGTAAATTTTACTTCATTTTCATCACTAGCGTCTGTTTTAATTTTTGCTAAAAAAGTAGCTCTTACTGGAGGTCCTGGAGGATCTTCTAGTAATCTAACTTGCAGATCTGGATATTTTTCCAAAATATATTTTCTAAAATATGGTCTTATTTTTATAGTATATTCTTCTGAAAATATTCTATTTTCTCAATATTTATCTTCATATTCACTTGGAGATAATAAATTTATTCTAGAAGATAATTGATTTTCTCAAATTCTTGATAAACCTCCCCTAAATAAATTTGCAAAATCTCACATAAATGCTTGACCTATTGTAGTTGAAACACTTTTAACTAATTTTAAATCATCTGGTATTTCTTTGTTTTCATCACTAAAAAATGTATCTATATCTTTTTTAACTGAATCTACTTTATCTGCATCCCATCATCTAGGAGCATCTATCCAAAGATATATTTGATCTTGATTTGATTTTGGTAGCATTCTAGCTTTAAATATTCAAGCATATATAGGTGCTATTAAAATAGCAAATAATGCTAACCAGAAAAACAACTTAAATCTTTTAATTTTTTTATCTGTTTTTTCTTCTTTATTTAAATACTTTTTCATAAAGTTTAAATAAAACTTTCTTATATCATATTTACTTTCACTACTTTCTTCTTGTTCTCTATCTTTTTCTTCTACTCATTTTGCTCAAAGAAAACTAAGCCATGGATTTATTGTAAATGCAATAGCAATAGATATTAAAAGAGCCATTATTGCAAATTGTGGAATTGGTCACATATATTCCCCCATCATACCTCAAACTGCAAACATAGCAGCAAATGCAAGTAATCTAGATACAGTTGATAATATAACTCAAACTCATACTTCTTGTGTTCATTCTAAAACTGCTTCTAATTTACTCTTTCATGAATGTACTCTATCGTTTAAATGTCTAGAAATATTTTCAACTACTACTGTTGAATTATCTACCAACATTCAAAGAACTAAAATCAATGCAAAAAGTGTTATTTTATTAATATTTTCTCACATCATAAAAGCAAGTAAAAATACTAATCATAAAGTTAATGGAATAGAAACAGCCGTATTAAATGCGTCTTTCCTTCATAAATACAAAGCAAGTACAATAAATACTATAATAACTGATTCTACTAAATTAACTAAAAGCATATTAGTAGCATTTCTTGCAGTATCACCTTCATTTTGAATAATATCAACTTTAATATTTTTAGGTAATTGCTTCTCTATTTTTTGCATTTTTTCTATAACTGCATCAGTTAAAAAAACTGAATTTGTTCATGTAGCTTTTCAAACTCATAGAAAAACTGCTTCTGAATCATTATAATATGAAAGTTTATTTAATTTTTTAACTCATCTTTTTATTTCAGCTATATCTTCTAAATATAAAGTATTTCAAGCAATATTTGAAATAACTAACTTTTTTAAATCTTCTATATCATTTACTTTTGCTTCCACTCAAACAAATATTTTATCTCAGTTTTTATTACTAATATTTCAACTAGGCATATTTAGATTATTCTTTTTAAGAACATCATAAACTTGCATAATATCAGTATTTTTTGCCTCTATTTTTTCTAAATCTAAATTAATAACAATATCACTTTTATAACCTCAAACTATATCAATAGTAGTAAGATTTTTAATTGTTTTTAATTTTTCTTTTATTCTAGTAGCTATAGAACGAAGATAAATATATTTTTGTTCATCATTTAATTCTTCTCCAGTATAACTTATAGCATAAGTTATTTGTGGTAAAGTTTCTGGATCAATAGTAGTAACAATTGGATCAGATACTCAAAGAGGTTTTAATCACATATTTTCTTGCAATTTTTGTTGCAATCTAATTTTTGCTTTTTCTGCATCTTGACCTACCTTAAATTTAACCATAGCAGCACCATAATTATCTCAAGCAGTTCAATATACTTCATCTATTCATTCTAGCTCCATTATCTTGTTTTCAAGTGGAGAAATGATATATTTAGAAACTTCATCACTAGATAATCAATTAGCTGGAACAACTATACTAAAAGCAGGTACAACAATAGTAGGATTATATTGTTTTGGTATCAAAAAATAACTTCATATTCATGAAAGTAATGTGATAATAACCAAAACTAATGTTAATTTTGAATTTTCTATAAAAAACTTTGCTATTTTTGCAAACATATTTTTTTATGTTATAATTAAATTACTAAAGATTCTGGCAAAGCCAAATTGTGATCTTTAGAAAAGGATTTATCATGGAACAATATTATTACATGATATTTTTAGGAATTAGTATAATTTCATCATTATTTGCGAAAAAATATATTAATGATAGTAAAGATAAAATTCTATACTATTCATCATTTTCAATATTGGTTGCAATTATTGCATTGATATCGTTTTTAGATAAAAAACTAATTCCTATTTTAGAAGCTATGAAGTAATTCATAGCTTCTTCGCTATTTTAAAGATTCACCATCATAAAGATTTTCCTTTCATTTTGTAATAATAACATCTCAAACATTAAGTCATTTAACCTCTGAAAAACTATCATTTTGTTTTATTATTTCTATATTTTTAAATACTACTTTATTATCTTCTATAACATAAACTCATGGAATCATAAATTGAGAAATTATAGCATCATTTGATATTAATATTCAATTAGATTTTGTAGAATTTTGAAATATTACTTTAGTAAAACTTCATATTTGAATTTGATTATTTTCATTTAATACAGAAATCTTAACTCATACTTTTTTAGTAATCAAATCTTTTGAAAGGTTGATATTAGAAATATTTCAAATAATTTGTTTATCAACTCATTCGATCTCTAAAATAACTTCATCTCAAATATTTAGATTTGTTGCTAATTCTTCTGATATATTAACATCTACTTCTAAAGTATCAATATTTGAAACAGTCATTAAAGGCATTCATCAACCTACCACTTGTCATATCTTTACCATTTTACTAGTAACAACTCAAGTAATTGGTGAAACTATTTTTCAATTATTAATCATAACTCAAGCAGAGTTTTGTTGTCCTCTTGCTTCATCAATTTTTGCATCAATTTCTCTTAATTTACTTTGTTTTTGTTTTTTTAAAGAATTAAGTCATGCTAATATTTCATCTAATTGTTTTCATGTAACATCTGATTTTGTAGTTACTTCATTTACTTGTCATTTTGACATTGCTTCGTATTGAGCATATGTTTTTTGTGCTAATTCATATTGTTTAGCTAATAAATCTAGTTGCATTTTTGATTCTCTATTAAAATCATCAATAGATTGTCTAGATCATTTTAAACCTAAGAAATAATCTCAAGAAACTGTTATTAAGCTAGCTTCTATATTATTTCAAAAAGTAGATATTTGATTTTTATAATTATCAATAGTAGTTTGAGGAAAACTAACATTTGCTATTGAAGCATCTAAAATATCATATGTTAAAGATAATAATGTTTTTAGATTTTCAGCTAAATTCTCTCCATCTACTAATCATTTATTTATATCATCATAACTAGGTGTTTTTCCATCAATTTTAGTATCATAAAATTCTTTATAATTATTATATTGAACTAAAATTTCATAAAATTTTGCTTTTGCTTCAGTATTTAATCAAGTATTTTTAGCTCATAAATAATCTTCAAAAGAATCATTTTTATCCTTATTGTCTTCTGTTATTCATAATAACGTATCAACAAAATTCATTATATTTGTATCTAAAATAACAGCTGAAACTATAGCATCTTTTGAATTATCATAAACATGTCTTTCTTTTGTTTCTAAAACTACTTTTGTATGATCTAGATTTACTTTTGCTGTTTCCATTCATACTCTAGCTGTTTCTAACTGACTATTTGTAATACTAATAGTATCTTTTAACCCATTTTTAATTCAAATATTTCATAATTTTACTTGTTCCACCTTAGCTTCCATTGATTTAATTTGATCATTAAACATTGCTTCAGTATCTTTTCTCATTGACATCAAAGTATTAATTATACTTGAAGCAGTTGAATAACCAGATTTTGCTTCATGAGAATCAAGAGTTAATAATAAATCTCATTTATATACAAGATCTCATTCTTTTACAAAAACGTCTGTAACTCTTCATCATACTTTTGTAGCAAGGTTTACCATTTTATCTCATTTAATATAACCTACATAAGAATCATTAAGATTTATAGCTCATGAAAATACTGTTCATGTAGAATAATATATTGTTTCTTTATCTTCAACTTCAGTTCAACAAGACATAAGTAAAAAACTTAATAAAAATGCTATTAAATATATTTTTTTCATATTTTTCTTTTTTTAAATTTAAATTATTATTTTGTAAATATTATTTTTAAAGAATCTATTATTTCTAGTATCTTATTATCTGATATTTTATAAAATACTTCTTTTCATTTTTTTTCTGACTGCACTATTCATTCTAATTTCATTTTTCATAAATATTGAGAAATCTGAGATTGCGAAATAGTTGAACAACTCATAAGCTCAGAAACATTTTTTTCCTCATTTCATAAAAAACAAAGTATTGCTAACTTATCTTTATTAGAAAAATTTTTCATTATATTAGCTATATTATCAGCCTTTTGCATTATATTTTTCATTAAAAATATATTATTAAATTATAATATGTTAATATAATATTTAAAAAAATAAAAAAGCAAGTTTTATTGCTTTTTTATTGTCTAATATAATTTATACTAATTTACCTCTTATTCTTATTTTTTCTATATTTTCACATTTCATATCATCTCATATTTCAAAAATAGCTCAATTTACTACATAATTTTTATCTAAAGATTGCTCTATTTTTCATTTACTCAATCAAGTTAAGAATCTTTTTTCTACTGAGCTATAATCTGCTCATATAACTGAAAAAAGTGGTCAATTCATTCATACATCTGAAATAATACCTGTTCCCTTTGGTAAAATTAGTTCATCATTAGTTTGAATATGAGTATGAGTCCCAAATAAAGCACTTATTTTTCAGTCTAAATGAAATCACATACCATATCACTCAGCAGTTGCCTCTTTATGAAAATCTACAATAATTCAATCTAATTTTTTTAATTTAAATTTATCTATAATTTCATCTGCAACCTCAAAAGGATTTAATACTTTTTTATTCATAAATACCTCTCATATCAAATGAATAACTAATAATTTTTTTCAATTATTTTCAACTATTTTATATCATTTTCCAGGTATTTTATAATCTTTATGTTCATAAAAATTTGCTCATCTAATTACTTTTGAATCATCTTCATCTAAATAATCTTCTATTTTTCAAATATTATCAAAAATATGGTCTCATGTAGTCATAACATCTACTCATAAATCTGCAATTTCTCTTGCATGTTTTTCAATAGCTCATCTACCTGAAGTAGCATTTTCAATATTAACTATTATAAAATCTGGATTATGTTTTTCTTTTAATTTTGGTAATTCTTTTTTTAAAGCTGCTCTTCAAATTCTACCAAATACATCTCAAAATACTAATACTTTCATTATTTTTTCTAATTAATTAATACTTAAATATATTATTTAAGTTCTCTTTTATAAAATGAAGTCAATACCATAATAAATAATCCATATAAAACAATAAATGCAAATATTGAAAATATTATAGTAAATAAATTTACAACTGTTCAATTAAGTGAAATTATGAATCAAAGATATTTAAATGGTAAAATAAATACAGTAAACAATGCTGCTAATGATAGCATCTTTACAAAAACAATAAATCATTTAGATTTTTTAAATCATTCTTTTATATAACTAAATACACTTCTTTTAGGATCAAAATCAATAGATAATACAAAATAAGAAAATATTATTCTAAAAACTAAATAAACTAAAGATAATGAACATGCTATAAGTAAAATAAAACTTATTATTGAAAAATAATTATTACTTCATGATGCTACTAATTGATTTAATTGTTCTAAATTTCCTGAAAACAGGGCCAAAAGTCATACTAAAAGAAAAAATACAATTACAGGAACTAATAAAATAACTAAATTTAATAATGTTAAATTCAAAAATTTAATATATTTTTTAATGTTTAAAATATCTAATTCTTTTAAAGTATATTTTTTTCATTCTATGTATCAGTTATATAATTTTATTAAAATTATATTTGGATAGAAGAATGAAATTAAAAATATTATTCCTCAGATAAGATATATAATATTTAAAAAATCAAAAGTAAACATAAGCAATACAATGTATGAAAATGATTTATATAAATATATTATATTTACTAAAAATCAATCAAATGCATTTATAGAAACTCAAGAAAGTAAACTACTATAAATATCAACAAATGGCATCCCTCCAAATATATTATATATTATAAAAAATGGTAACGACAATAAAAGAGCTAAAATAATTCCTCATAAATAAAGTGCAATTTTTGAAAAATTCCAATGTAAAAAAGATTTAAACAATAAAGATAAATCTAAAACTGTTTGTAAAACAAAATTCTTTTTCTCTACTTTTTTTCAATTAAATAAGTTCATTTTTATATTTTTAAAAATATTAAGCATAATTATAAATAAGTAATAATATAAGTATTATAGTAAGTAAAAACAGTAAATTTGCAATATAAAGTGAAAAATATAAAATAGACTCATTATATTAATAATATAAAGATTATTAATACAAAAAAATACTAAAAAATATGAAAAGACACGAATTAATATTCTGAGTGATAAAAGTACCTTTAGACTTTATGATAATTTTTTTATCATTTTTTATTGCGAGAGAAATTAGACTAATAACAGATTTAATTCCTGCTGTAAACTTACCTATTCAAACTATCGATAATGACTCATTAATAAATTTTGCTATTATATGAGCTTTATTATATGTAATAGTACTAGCTTTACATTGATTATATTTTATAAAAATTACTTCCTCAAAAATCAAAGAATTTCTATGAATAATTAGATATTCAATATATTGGTTGATGTTTTTTCTTGTATGAATATTTTTATGACAATGAATAATATATGAAACTGAAATTCCTAGATTGATTGTATTATTTACATTTATAATATGAACTATATTAATAATATTTGAGAGAATAATATTAAATAATATTGAATATTATTTATTAAAAAAATGAATATTATCAAAAAAGAAATTACTACTTATTACAAATAAAGATAAAAGTAAAATATCAGAAATATTAGAAGATATAAAAACATCTAAAGTTTATAAAATAATATGATATTCAAATAGTAAAAATATAGATTTAAAATGAATTAGATATGTTTGATCTATAGAAAAAATACAAAAACTATTTGAAAAGAAAAAATGTGATGAAGTACTATATATTGATAGTGATTTCTCAAAAAAAGAATTATTTGTTTTATGGGAATTAACTAGGATATTTTGAACAAGATACAGATATATAACAAACTCTTTTGATATAACAAAAACAAATACAACACTTTCGCTAATAAATAATATACCAGTTATAGAAATAAAAAATACTCCTCTTGATAATTGGTGAAAAGTTATAAAAAGAATTTTTGATATATTTTCATGAATAATCTGAATAACAATACTATCACCTATTTTTATAATAACAGCTATTTTAATAAAAATAGAAGATCCAAAATGACCAATCATATATAAAAACAGAAGAATCTGACAAAATTGAAAAGAATTCAATTTATATAAATTTAGATATATGAAATGGAAATATTGTATAAAAGATGCTTACTCTAAAAATAATAAAGATGATAAAGCATTAGAATATGAAAAAGAATTAATTAAGAAATCAAGTACAAGAAACTGACCATTGTACAAAATTAAAAATGATCCTAGAAAAACAAAGATAGGAACATTTATTGAAAAATACTCTATAGACGAACTACCACAATTTTTTAATCTAATAATATGAAACATGAGTCTTGTTTGACCAAGACCTCATCAACCAAGAGAAGTAGATAAATATTCATTAGAACAAAAAAGACTTCTTACAATTAAACCATGAATAACTGGTATGGCTCAAGTGAACTGAAGAGATAGTAATGATTTTAAAAAAGAATCTTCTCTAGATATATTTTACATAGAAAACTGGAATATATTACTTGATTTAAAAATAATATTAAAAACTTTTAGTGTTATATTTTGAAGAAAATAAAAAACTGTAAATTTAAATTTACAGTTTTTTATTTTTTATAATTTATTTCTATCTCTCTTTCATCATCATTATTTGTCTTTGTTAATACTATTTCAATATCCGGAGAATAATATTTTTCAATTAATTCAGGCCATTCTATTATTATAACTCAATTATTGTTATCTAATATATCTTCACCTCATATAGCAAAAAATTCATCATAATTATTTAGTCTATATAAATCAAAATGATATATGTCATTATATTTATTATAATAAGTATATGTAGGTGAAGTAATACTAGAATTATTTCACAATAATTCATTAATTATATACTTAGAAATAGTAGTTTTTCATGCTCATAAATCCCCTTTTAAAAAGATTAAAGATGGCTTATTTATCTTAATATCAAGCGAATTCATTTTATTTATAGAATATTTTGTCTTCATAACAAGTAAAAAGTAAGTCTAAAATTTGCTAAAATAGTTTTAATAAGATATAATTTATTTATACATTATATAACTTAATAAAAAGAATTTTATGGAAACTTTAATAGAAGTAAATAAAAAAGAAATAAATGGTATAGATATTTTTAGTTTTAACTGAGAGTTAGATGAAACTAATGCAGATAAAACATTTAAATCTATTTACGACCAAATCGGTGATTTTGATGGTAAAAATATTATTTTTAATCTAGCTGGTTTAAAATATTTAAATTCAAAATCTATTGGTTATATTGCTGATGTTTTTTCTAATATTGAAGATGCAGATGGTAAAATGGTAATTTCAAACTGTTCTGATGGTGTAAAAGATATACTAGAATTAGTAGGTATTACTACAATTATTCCAACTGTTGATACAGAAGAAGAAGCTATTAAATCTATTTAATAAGGCCTTAACCCTACTTAACAGTAGCAAAAAGAGAGAAGTTTTCTTCTCTCTTTTTTATTTTACTAATTTTTTTAATTTTTTTTCAAACTCTCATAGACTAAAATCATTAGCTCTTTTTTCACAATCAGTTCTCATAGATAAACATAACTCTGGAGTTAAATAATTTACTCATTTAATTATTTCATCTACATCATCTCATTTT
>Ga0256843_1000243_pt1 | contig 47175 bp, 45 predicted proteins | sample AlvinellametaG_FD_191572 | JGI IMG/M metagenome (GOLD analysis project Ga0256843, IMG submission 191572) | Pompeii worm associated microbial communities from hydrothermal vent at the East Pacific Rise, Pacific Ocean - Alvinella | ecosystem: Host-associated > Annelida > Integument > Unclassified ...
AAAGAAAAGGGGTTATTTGGGGGTAGAAAAATTATTGATAGAAAAGCATATATATGAAGAGAATAAATATTGATTATGTTTAAAAAATGCCACTTGTTAAAATCAGACCTCTTGGAGGATGGAAATATCGAAAACTGTGTATATTTTGATGTTGTTGTGAAGTTAAAATCAGACCTCTTGGAGGATGGAAATCTCAAAACCAAATATAACTGCTATAGTATCACCATGTTAAAATCAGACCTCTTGGAGGATGGAAATTCATAAAAAGCATCATCAATAATGTGCTGTGCTGGTTAAAATCAGACCTCTTGGAGGATGGAAATAAGCAAAGCTAAAAACAGGGGACACAAGAGGAGTTAATGCGTTAAAATCAGACCTCTTGGAGGATGGAAATCTTCTTTCCAGATTCTGGATGCACATATAATCAATAAAATAAGGTTAAAATCAGACCTCTTGGAGGATGGAAATTTTACTATACAGACTGGATACTCTCCTATTTCAGTATGTATGTTAAAATCAGACCTCTTGGAGGATGGAAATTTTACTATACAGACTGGATACTCTCCTATTTCAGTATGTATGTTAAAATCAGACCTCTTGGAGGATGGAAATAAATCTGAATAAAAATGAATAAGGCAATTTTTTGCTATCGTTAAAATCAGACCTCTTGGAGGATGGAAATGAAAATAAATAAAGGAGGGGATAAGTTGGAAATTGGTTAAAATCAGACCTCTTGGAGGATGGAAATTGTGTTTTGTGTAATAAATGCTATATCATATCTTTTTTTTCCGTTAAAATCAGACCTCTTGGAGGATGGAAATAAAGCTCTGAAAATAGTTAATCCAATCCTCAATAATGTTAAAATCAGACCTCTTGGAGGATGGAAATTTTTTTCTCAATATCTTTTTCTACTTCTACTATGAAGTTAAAATCAGACCTCTTGGAGGATGGAAATGAAGCCATTTTCTCACCTTTTTTAGAAGATTAGGTTAAAATCAGACCTCTTGGAGGATGGAAATACTACTAAAAATACTTACAAGCTCTGCCCCCTCAAAAACATGTTAAAATCAGACCTCTTGGAGGATGGAAAGATTGACGAGTTTAACGAGTATTAAACCTAAATAAAGTTAAAATCAGACCTCTTGGAGGATGGAAAGCACAAAGACCCATCAAGACTAAACAAATTCTTTGAAGGTTAAAATCAGACCTCTTGGAGGATGGAAATTATTTTTTATCAAATCCCTTATAAGTATTAATTTATCCTCGTTAAAATCAGACCTCTTGGAGGATGGAAATAAGTTAAAACCAGAATTTGTATTTTCAATAAAATAATCAGTTAAAATCAGCACAGGTTGTGATGGAAATAGGACTCTTTCAAAGTGGTCATGAACAAACTCTACTTCATTAAAATAAGCACGAGTCGTGATAGAGAGAGAAAAAACCATAATTTTTAAATATTAAATTATATCAATTAAAATGAATATTTAAATGTTAAGTTCTCTCAAAAGGATAAAAACTAAAAAAATTAATCATCTGGCTTAGTGAAAAGGTGTGGATAAAGTTGTATCTGATTGAGAGTTATTAAAGAACTGCCCTTTAAGCATTGCAATAACAAATCTTGTCTCTGCCTTATCAAGTTCTTTTAATGAATTTCCTTCAATTATGAATGTGTTGTTTACTTTCTTAATCATTGCAGGAGTATTGGTTTTTATAAACTCAATGACCATGGTTTTATTATTGTGTTTTAGATATTCGCTTTCATTTAGTTTTAATATAGTTATTGCCTTTTTTCCGTTGGAGAAGATACTTTTAACGGTAATATTATCTCCTGATCTGTTTAACTCTACAACAATATTGTGAGGGTAGAACTGATTAAACCATTCCAATTTAGTTATAAAATCGATTATTGATATACCCCCCTCTTCTGGCGTTAAATTCATGTCTCCACAAACATATATTAAAATTTTAGAGTGATAGTAGTTGTATATCTCCTGATCTGTTGTATTTATCAACTTCACGCTCTCTGCTTCTCCGAGGGTTGCTCTTAGGGGAACCTCAATTGGGGTATTATTAACTTCTACCAATATATTTTTTTTTACGTTTAAATCATTAGGGTTAGTATTTAAACACATTGTAGAAGAAATTATGAGTGAGATAATCCCAAATAATATAAGAAATGGTCTCTTCATTCTTTCCCTCCTTTTAAATATTGATATAGATAGTAGATCACAAATATTAAAACTACAAAATACCAATACTCTTTTAGCCATAGGGATATATAACCAATATATGGAATAACTAATGGATGTCCATCGATCACCACAACTCTCTGTTTTATCTGATTTACAGAAACAAGTTCTGGATCATGTATTGGGTTATTATCTCCTTTTATTATGAAGTATTTTTCGTTATTATAGTTTACTTCATCAATAACTCTATGAATTACAGGAGTTGTCGGACTTTTAGGAGCGGATATTTCCAAGAGTTTGTATGTCCCTGTTTTTGCTTTTAGATCCCCTAAAAACTTTACCGAGATGTCTTTAACACTACCTTCGTTGAATATGCATAGTGTTTTGTAAGGATTTAAATTAAATCGATAATATATGTCATTTAAAAGATATTGATAACTTGGCCAGTGAGCTTTATACACAACAATATCTCCAACTTTAACGTCATTTGGGTTAAACTCAAAACCTGCATTCTCAACTACAACAAGATCTCCTCTTTCCATTAGAGGATACATGCTATTAGATACTACAACATTAACGTGGCTCCATATTAAAAACAAAACCACTAAGAAGATTGTCCACTCAACTATATCTCTTTTTTTGATTTTATTAAGATTTAGTTCGATGATTCCACCCCAAAAAGAATGAGTTTATTGATTATCTAAATTTAACTACTAATTTAACTATTTATTAACCATTTAATGGTTTTATAGTGGAGCAGTTTTGTATTATAGTTTTTGTAATTTAGTATTTTTATCTTAATTTTTATTTTTATCTTTAATTCAAAGGTTCCATCTTGCTTCTAATTTTTAATTTTTAATTCATTATTTTATTTGATTTTAATATAATGGTAGGTTTTTCTTCATTCGTGGAATTAAAGCCATAATTACACATTCTCTACATAGATCTTTTCTTGTTATGTTTGCATCTGTTAAATATCCAATCAAACCAATATTTTTTCCAATATCTTTGATTTTAGATATTTTCTCAGCAATTATTCCTCCTTCTACTCCTTTTAGCACATTTTCATATACGATCTTTGGATATTCAAAACCTTGGGAGATCCCAACTGTATCTCTAACTCCATCATAAACTACACAAACGTGAACATCAACCCAATGATCGCCTATTTTTACCATTCCTGCTTCTATGCCAACAGAATACGTGCATTGAATAGTTTCAAAAGCATTTTTGGCTCTATTGTATGCCCCCAAATACGTCTCCTCCAAACCGATGGGATGAGATGAGACACCACTATCCACATCCACTCCTACGACTTCAACAGTCCCCAAAACCCTTTCAAACCCCTCTCGAACTGCCTCTAATTTAACGGGATTTTTGGAACCAACACCTACAACTCTCAATTTATGACGAGCCATGCTTAAACTTTTTGCTTTTTTAAAACAATCCTCATCATCACATAGAAATTTTCCGAATAAAAAAATTTTGGCATTTTTGCCACAAATCTCGCATTTTTTTCCATTTAAATCCATAATATCCCTTAAAAAATTATTCTTTTATCGGATCTGAAAGTTAAGTATTTTCATTTAGTTTGTATTAAATAAAGTATATATAAGTTAAGCATCAAATAAACTCTCACAAAAATAAACCCCGTCAAAAATTTAGAGAAACATTTAGTATAAATCCCAAATATATAAAATAATATAATAATATATAAAAATTGTAATATTTATTGTGGTCTAACCCTTCTTTAACTATTTAACGGTTTATACAATCCTTAATCTTTAAAATGGTTTAGAATTAAATTGAAGCAGATTTTAATGTTTTTTATTTTGATGTTGCAATCAAATAATAAAAACAGGGAAATTTATGTTGAATAGAGGGATATTATGGCTAAAAAGAAAGATAAGACAAAAAAAGATAAAAAATCTCAAAATCTTAGATGTCCAATTGTTTGTGTGCTGGGACATGTAGATCACGGAAAGTGTTTAACACCAAACGAGAGTGTGTTAACTGAATTTGGAAAAATAGCAATAAAAGATCTCTTTAATAAAGGAACAACAATAGTTAAAAAAGATGACAAAACAGAAATAAAAGAACTAAATATTAAAGTTTTTGGAGTAGGAAAAGAGGGATTATCTCAAATAACCGCAACCCATGTGTGGAGATTGAAACATTGCGGAAAAATGATAAAAGTGTTATTAAATAACAATCTTGAGATAACAACAACTCCTGAACATCCTTTCCTGACAAACTTAGGATGGTTGCCTGCTGAGGAATTAAGAATCGGATTAAAAGTTGCAATACCTGATGTCAATAATAAAGAAATAAAAATAGAAGAGAATAAAGATTTAATAGTTGGGAAGTTATTACTTGGAATAGATGAGGATGAAATTCCAGATCTTAAAAATCTGAAATTTGTGGAGATTAAGAATATTGAAAAGATAAACTATGACGGTTATGTATACGATCTAACTACAACTACTCATAATTTTATCGCAAATGGCATTTTAGTCCATAACACCACATTACTTGATAAAATAAGACAGACAAGAGTTGCAAAAAGAGAAGCAGGAGGGATAACCCAACATATTGGAGCGAGTGAGATTCCAATAGAAGTTATAAACCAACTTTGTGGAGATCTGCTAAAAACGTTAAAGGCAGATTTAAAAATCCCAGGACTTTTGGTTATAGATACTCCCGGGCATGAAGCATTCACTTCATTAAGAAAAAGAGGAGGATCACTGGCAGATATTGCGATATTGGTTGTAGATATTAACGAGGGCTTTAAACCGCAAACAGTTGAGGCAGTTAATATATTAAAACAATGTAAAACACCGTTTGTCGTTGCGGCAAATAAAATCGACTTAATTCCCGGATGGAACTCTAAAAATGTTCCATTTATCCTAAACTTTAATGAAAAAAGCCAGCATCCAAATGCATTAACAGAATTTGAAATAAGATTGTATGAAAATATAATAAAACCATTAAATGAGCTTGGATTTGAAGCGGATCTCTATTCAAGAGTTCAAGACGTAACAAAAACTGTTTGTATAATCCCTGTTTCAGCAATCACTGGAGAGGGTATTCCTGATTTACTTATGATGGTTGCGGGTTTGGCTCAGAAGTTTTTAGAAGAGAGGTTAAAACTTAATGTTGATGGTTATGCAAAAGGAACAATATTAGAAGTTAAAGAAGAAAAAGGTCTTGGAACGACAATTGATGCGATAATATATGATGGTATTGCAAGAAGAGGGGACTATTTAGTTGTAGGGCTACCAAACGATGTTCTTATCACAAAGGTAAAAGCTCTACTAAAACCGAAACCGTTAGACGAAATGAGAGATCCAAGAGATAAATTTAAACCAGTGAATGAAATTGTTGCAGCTGCTGGAGTTAAGATAGCCGCTCCTGACTTAGATAAAGTTATTGCGGGCTGTCCAATAAGGATCGTGCCAAAAGAAAAGATAGAGGAAGCAAAAGAAGAAGTTGTAAAAGAAGTTGAAGAGGCAAAGATAGAGGTTGATGATGAAGGAATCTTAATAAAGGCAGATACTCTCGGATCTTTGGAAGCATTGGCTAATGAGTTGAGAAAAGCAGGAGTTAAAATTAAGAAGGCAGAAGTTGGGGATATAACAAAAAAAGATGTGATTGAAGTTGCGTCATACAAGCAAACAAATCCTTTGAATGGTGCAATAGTTGCGTTTAACGTGAAAATTCTTCCAGAGGCACAGAAAGAGATAGAAAAATATGGAATAAAGGTATTTTCAAACAATATATTATATAAGTTAGTTGAGGACTTTACAGAGTGGATTAAGAAAGAAGAGGAGAAGATGAAATATGAGGAATTTGAAAAATTAATTAAACCAGCGATTGTGAAAATCCTCCCAGAATGTATATTTAGGCAGAAAGATCCTGCAATCTGTGGAGTTGAAGTTCAATATGGGACTTTAAAAGTTGGCTACCCCCTAATGAGGGAGGATGGAATGCTACTCGGGTATGTGAAGGAAATAAAAGATAAAGGAGAGAATGTAAAGGAAGCAAAAGCAGGAAAGGCAGTTTCTATTTCCATAGATGGAAAGGTTGTGTTAAAGAGACATGTTGACGAAGGCGACTATATGTATGTGGCAGTTCCAGAGAGTCATGTTAGAGAACTCTATCACAAATACATGGACAAGTTGAGGCCTGATGAAAAAGAGGCGTTGTTATCATATATGGAGTTAATGCAAAAATTAACAAATAATATCTTCTGGGGACGATAATGAAAAGGTCTCAAGTATATATTTTTTATATATTTTTTAATTTAGATTTCTTTTTTGATTTTCTTAATTTTTTTTATAAATTTTCTAACGGATTTTAAATTTAAAATTAAATATGCTAAATAAACCCAAAAAGAGATAAGAAAATTTAACAAAACTTAAAAGTTTGTTAATTAATGGTATCATCAATTAGATCAAGTGAGGATTGTTCTCTACGGAGATGTAGAGTTGCCCTTTTGGCTTGTTATGGACGTAATCTCCAATAAATTTATAGAACGTTCCCTCAATTGGGGTTCCTTCATCTTTTTTACTCAACTTTATAACTGGATTTTCAACTATTCCCTCATATTTAAATGATGGTAAGACCTCATCAACTTTTCCATAAACAACGATCGCTCCTGCTTTCATTTCTCCTCCAACCCTTACGTCAACATCTCCATCAATGATAATTATTCCGCCATTTTGATGAATTCCAGCCATTATTCCAACATTCCCCTTTATATGAATGAGTCCTTTTCTCATAAACTCTCCAATCTCGTTTCCAGCATTTCCTTCAACTATGATCTTTCCACCACTCATTCCTCTCCAGTCCCCTCTGTATGCAGATCCGACGTAATCTCTGGCACTTCCTTTTATTAAGAGTTCTCCTCCTTTCATATTTTGTCCAGCCCAACTATCTGCATTTCCATTGACGATTATTTTACCTCCCTTCATTTCAGCCCCAACATACATTCCTACATCTCCTTCAACTATAACTTCCCCTTTTGTCATCTTTGAACCTACATACTTTAATTTATTGTTGGAGTTTTTAATCACAACTCTTGGCTCTCCCTCTATCTCATTTAACTCCACATCAAAAAGATCTCCAACTTTAACTCTCTTTCTTCCTTGAACTAACTCTAAGTTTTTTATTTCCTCCAAACTTAAATTTTCTATAACATTTGGTATAACTTTATCCATTTCTACAGGAACGATTATATCTTTTTGGAGAGTCAATATCAACTCTTTCATGCCATCACCATTATTTTTTTAATATTTTATATTTTTTATGATAAGATTTTTCATTCCATATTTGGCTTTTATTAATATTTTTTAACGATAACTGCTGTTCCATATGCATAATACGTTAATTCTGGAACGGAATAATTTTCATTTGAGATCTCAGCAGTTAATTCATTCGATATTCTTATTCCAATAACAGCGTTTGCACCCATATTTTTAGCAATATCAATTAAATCTTCTAATGCATCCTCTGGATCGTCTCCATAGCCAATAATAACCCCTAAATACTCGACTATTTTAAACCCATCTAATGTATCTGTTGTAGATGTTATCATTCTCAATCACAACAATAATTTTGAAAGATATTTAAGGTCTAAGGAAGATTTAAAGGTAGTTTAAGGGGATAATCCAAAAAGTTAATAACGTTAGTTTTTCAGTTTTAATTGTCTTAATATTAAGTTTTTTAGTTTATATCTGTTGCATCTATCTTTATAACTCTCCAACTATTTGCATATTTATCAGAGACAGGATAGTTATCAATGTTGACGGAGTAGTATCTTCTAAACTTCTCTTCCACATCCTTTAACACTTCATTCATCAAGTCCTCTCCAACTTGGACATCAACATATATTGTGTCTCCAAAGATCTGTTTAACTATGTTTCCATCTTTAACTACAACATCTCCTCCTTTCAAGACATATTTTGCATACCTAAATGCTTTTTCAATCTTCTTACCATCTTTCTCTTCTGGATCTATTGCATATATTGCTATATCTGCCTCAGCTCCAACTCCCAAGTGTCCTTTTGTCTCACTCAATCCTAAAACCTTGGCTTGATTAGCCCTTGTTATTTTTGCGATTTCATATAGATCATATTCTTTATCGCTGTCTGCTACATGACTTCTCTGCTGTGCCCACTTGTGAACTTTGTTGTATAGCCACTCATCCCTATACTTTTTACTCATTAACCATGCAATAACTCTCGGGTATCTAATAAATGGCCCAGCATTTGGGTGATCTGTGGTTAATAAAACCTTATCAGTATTTGTATGTAGGAAGAGTTCCAAACCAATTGCCCACTGAACTGCATAGACAGGTCCTTTTGGACTGTAAATGAAAGGAACAACTCCAGAACCTGTTTCAAGTTCAACATCACAGTTTGCCCATTTTAATCCATTAGTCATATGCAGATCGTATTCCATTGGACCGTCAGCAGTCATTGTAGTGGTTTCATCTAATGTGATCTGCCCTACATCAATAACCACGTGTTTTGATTTATTTACATACTCAGCAATCTCTATTGCCTTACTTTCAAAGTCCTTCCATGAAGTTCCTCCATAGGAGTGGAATTGGCAGTGGGTGTTGTAGTAAGATGTTTCTCTCTCTCCATATCTTGGTTTTGCCTCTATTCCCTCAACACACTTCATTGTTTCCAATGTTGTCTCCCAGTTTCCTGGATGTCCCAAGTTGTTTGGATGGACGTGGATTGAGTGAGGTAAACCAAGCATTTCGTTAACTTCTGCTAAACCTCTAACGATCTCTCTTGGTGTTATATCGAAGTATGGGACTGGATCATCTAAGCTGTGAACGTTTTTACCCCAACCCCATGCCTCTGTTCCTCCGGGGTTAACGATCTTTATTGCAAAACCTCTTGTTGCTTTTAACAGCCATGCAACATATGCAGCACATGCCTTAATATCTCCCTCTTTTAAATACTCCATAACCATCCAGTTATTTCCAAATAATGGCATTGCTGCTTTATCTATCTGCGGTGTTTCTATAAACTCTTCGTGTGTGTGTCTTGCAATTAGTGGAGGCATTGCTGCCTCAACAACCATCGTATACCCCATTTCTGAATATTGATAACCTGTTTTGTATGTAGATGGAACTGAAAATCCAGTTCCAGTTCTTAATCCCTTTTTGGCATAGATGTCTTTTACACTATCTTCTGGTCTAAATATCCTTCCTACGTTAACTTTTGCTCCTGCAAGGTGGCTGTGTGAATCAACTCCTCCAGGCATTACTACACAGTTGGAAGCATCAATAATCTTTGCGTTGTCAGAAACGCTCTCAACGATCTTTCCATCTTTAACACATATGTCCATTTTTTCTCCATTAACACCATTTAAAGGATCGTAGACGATTCCATTTTTAATAATGTATTCCATCCTATCACCGTTTTAATTTTAAACAATAATTTAATTTTTAATTTAAACTATTGTTAATAGAAATTGTTTAATTATTCTTCTATTTCAATATACTTCTTTCTCATTAACGTCTTCATATCTAAAAATTCTTCATCTGTTTTCTCTACTTCAACATAAAATCCAGGATAACCTTTAAACGTTGGCATTCCAGTGCTGTGTGTATCTGGTTTAACGACACAGTTTGCCCAAGGTCCCATCGGGATATATATCATCCCTTCAGGCATTCTTTCTGTTGCTTTTTTCACATGAACCACAACCTCTCCGTATTCGGACTTAACTTTAACTTTATCTCCTTCTTCAACTCCTAATTTTTCCATATCTTCCTCATTGATATAAACAACACCTGCTGCCTTTACATACATATCCAAGTTTTTTCCTGCCTCCATTGCTTCTCCTTGCCATATTGTCCTTCCAGTGTTTAAAAAGAACTTCATCTTATCACCGAACTATGATTTATTGTTAAATGACCCCTTTTTATATTTTCATCCCTTTTTGTCAATGTTTTTTATTAGTTTTTTATTAATTTTTTAAGTTTTTATTATTTGCTAATTATTTTCTTTTAAAAACGAGTTCTATTGCCCCTACTGGACATGCTTCTATACACGCTCCACAACCACCACAAAGATCTTTGTTAACTATTGCAACAGCTCCGTTTTCTACTCTAATAACGACATTATCACTGTAAGGACCCTTACCTCCCCATGTTTCTGGATTTTTAGCGTTCACTGGGCAAGCTATTACGCAATTACCGCATCCGTGGCACTTTTCTCGATAAACAACCAATTCATAAGCTTTCATTTCCTCACCTTCTAATGTTGATTGTAGTGTTGATTATATATCACATATTATTATGGTCGATATTGTGTTTTTGTATTGTTGAATTTTTGTCTAAATGGTTATATTATTTGAGTTTTTATTGATTCATAAGTTTTTTAAATGCTTCCTTCCATGCAATTGCTACCGGTTCTCTTTCGAAGTTTATTTCAGTTCTTTTAACTTTTATTGCATTAATTGGACATGCCTTGCTACAAGCTCCACACAAAACACATAGATTTTGATTTATTATGAGTCGTGGCACTTTTTCTGCCTTGTCTTTTGGCATTGGGAATTCTAATGCACCACATGGGCAGATAGCTACACAAGCTCCACAGGCGTTGCAGGCATCAACATCAATTATAACTTCTCCTTTGAATGGTTTTTCAACTTCTATAGCTTCTGCTGGACAGATAAAGGCACACCATCCGCAGGTTACGCAAGCATCCTTATCAACAACTGTTTTTCCGTTAATGTCTTTATATAACTCTGCTTTTGGTATTCTTTTCATCATTGGACATTTGTAGCAGATAACCTCTATTGCATTGTGCGGACAGACGAATTCACAAACTTTACAGTATACACACTTATCTGAGTTAACCTCTATATCTGTTATTGGTTTTGGGTTTGATGGTGTTGGATAGCAGTATTTTAGGTCTATGGCATCAGCAGGACAGTAATCAGCACAGATACCACACAAAACACATTTCTCCTTGTTTATATTTACTTCCCCAATAACAAACTTACTTCTCTCAGCCAGTGTTCTTTCAACTTCTATTGCTGATTGTGGACAAACCATTTCACACTGCTCACATAGGACACACTTATCCTGTGAAATTTTAATATCTCTTTTTATTTTTGGGTATCTTTCATCTTCTTTTATTGATTTTCCATTTATTTTTAAATCCATTGCATTAAAAGGACATGCTGATGCACACATTCCACACAAAACACACTTTTCTTCATCAATATCTAATTTTGGGGCAATAATATCCCCTTTTGCAATAGCTCCAAGAGGACCCATTGCTATTGCTTCAACAGGACATATATCTGCACATATTCCACAACCAACACATGGTTCATCATTCCATAAAAGTTCTCTTGTTTCTATCTTTCCATCTCTATATATTCTAAATCCGTTTTCGAATGTTTCTTTTACTTGCTCGATCATGGTTATTCCTCCTTAACAAATTTTAGCGAGTTAGTTGGACATTGAAGAGTGCATGAACCGCAGAGATAGCAGGCATTTTCATCTATTTTTATCTTAAAATTATCCAGTGTGAGTGCTACACACACAAGACATGAACCGCAAGCGATGCAAGATGTGTCATTCCACGTTAATTTTACTTCATAAAGTTCTTTTATTAAGTTTCTGGCAAGAGTTTTATCGTCTGTTAACGAATGGATCAACTTCGATCCGTAATTTGGGGGAAGATCTTCTATTGTTTTTGCAACATTTAGGATTTTTCTTTTTGGATACCTTCCAGAAAGATAATGAGAAACGATAGACCTATCGCTTTTAATAATCTCTGCTATTTCTCTTTGAATCATTCCTTTTCTTCTTAGTTTCATTGCAACTATTGCCTTTATTCCTGAAAGAATATGCTCTGGCATTGTCTCACATGACACTATTGATGTTATTATTCAATTGTTATATATATGGTATACATAGAGTCCAAGTAGAAACTAATATATATTGTTGTGAGTATTGCTCACTTTTTAATGACGTTCAGAAAGTAGGAATAAAAGTTCCTATTTTGGAAGATAACCTTTATATTGGTAAATTATATTAATATATCATTGACCATAAAAAATAAATATCACGATGATTTAGATTAGAAGAATTCACGGTGATAGTTATGAGAGAAATATTAATATCTGAATGTATAGAATTATTGAGGGCTCATAAGTTCATCGTTTCAAAACCATTGGGAAGAAGTTGTTTTGATATGGTTGCAAGTAAGGAAGATATTCGACTTATTTTAAAAATATTAAAAAATATAGACAGTTTAAGTAAAGATCAGTCAAAAGAATTAAAAAAGATCAGCAAAATACTTCATGGAACTCCCCTAATAATAGGAATAAGAACAAGAAATGCTCCAATGGAGCACGGAGTTGTTTATGATCGATATAATATAAAGGCAGTTACCTTTGAGACATTTAGGGATTATTTAGAGGGAAGTCCGCCCATGGTTTATGCAAATAGAGGAGGATTTTTTGTAAAGATAGATGGAAACGTATTAAAAGAGGTTAGAGAATCGATGGGTATTTCTGTTGGAAAACTTGCAGAGGTTGCAGGTGTTTCAAGAAAGGCAATATACAAATATGAAACGCAGATGGCTAATCCATCAGTAGATGTAGCTATTAAAATAGAGGAATTTTTAGATGTCCCACTGGTTAGGGGCATAGATCTGTTTGAGCCCGTTGAAGACGAGGATGTTGAGAACAAATTAGAAAATTTAGAGGATTTTAAAAAAGAGGCAATAAATTTTTTAAATGATCTGGGTTTTAAATCGTTTGTTGTTGAGAAAGCACCGTTTGATGCTGTGGCAGAAAAAGATACTGAAAAAGATATGAATATTTTGCTAACCAACATAGAGGAAAAAAGTAGTGAGGAAGTAAAGAGAAAGGCACTTTTTGTTAGAGAACTTTCTAAAATGTTGGATGGATATTCTCTCCTAATATTAGAAGAAAAAGAAAAAGAATACAAAAATTTACCAGTTATTAGTTTAAATGAATTAAAAAAGATGGATGATGCTCTTGAATTGATAGAGCATATAAAGTCCATGTTAAAATCATTTTAAAATTTGATTCAGTTTTTTACTGCTCTTATTTTGACTTTTTATATTCTGTTATATAATATTTCAATATTCCGGCGTTTAATAGCCAAGTATTTAGAATATCCGCAACTAATGCTAAAATTAAAACCGTAGCAATGTTTGCCAGTATCTCTGCTACTGGGATGAATAACTTCACAACAATCAGTAAGATAAGCATTGCAGTTATTGTTGTTAAAGTCATAGTTAATCCTGTCTTCATTGCCTCTTTTACTGTTTCATCAAAACTCTTTGTTAATCGTTTTAAAACTCTTGTGGTTAATAAAATGTCTGAATCTACGCTGTATCCGATAACCATTAAAAGTGCTGCAATAGTCGCAGATGAGAGCTCTATTTTAAGTAAACTCATTCCTCCCAATGCCATTATTATATCTGAGAGAGCGGAGAGGATTATAGCTCCACTTGGCACTGGACTTCTGAAATATAAGTAGACAACAATAGCCATAAATAAAAATGCAAACCCAACGGCTTTAAATCCTTCCTCAAAAAACTTCCTACTTAAAGTTGCTCCAATAGTTTTTTCTGAGTAATCTAACTTACTTAAACTATCCACATGGAAGAACTCCATAATCTTCTGTTTTACAAAATCGACATATTCGTTTTTGCATCTAACTACAATGTAATAACCATCTGCTGATTTAAGTTTTTTTACTGTTGCTTTTCCATCGAGCATTTCTTTTAGTGGAGTAATATCAATGTCTTTATTCACTTTTATAGTTATTTCCGTTCCCCCTGTTATGTCTATACTTTTGGGGATTCCATTAACTCCAATCAATACGATGGAAAGGATTAGAAGACATAGGGGGATAGCTATTGATATTCGGTAGTCCTTTATCATCGTTCCGACCTCTTACTCTTTCCATGCTATAATGGTATTTAATTTTAATTTTTATTTATTAATTTTTATTTAATTTGAGATTCTAAATTTTAAAATTTGGTTAATCACAACTTGACATTAATTTCTTAATTACTCAACTAAATGTTTTTATGGTTTTTAATGTTTTAAAATTTTTAACGTTATGTTTTTGAAAAACTTTTAAGATAAATTTTTATATAAAAACAGTTGTTATATAGATACAAATACTTTATGGTCAAGGTGATATTCATCAAACCAAAAGATGCGGTTATTTTTTTATTGTTATTGTTTGTAGCGATCAACGCATCTTCCTCCTATGTAATTAAGAATCTAAATATTGAGTGTATTGTTAATCCTGATGACACGATAAATGAGACAATAAACTTTGTAGTATACAACAACGAGGACAGAAATCTTACTGAAATATCATATACAATCCCTCAATCAATAAAAAATTTTACAATAACATCATCTAACGGTGTTAAGGGATACAGTGCACTATACAACGAAGGGGTTACAGAACTTGATATAGAGTTTAATAAACCATTATCAAAAGGGGAATCAACAAATATAACAATAAATTGTATAGTTAGAGATGCAATATGGACTAAAAACGGAATTAAACAACTGATAATGAGCTTTCCAATATCATCAAACAAGGCAGAGATAAAGATCGTTCTTCCACCTGGGGCGGTTATTCTTTCTCCAGAGGGAAATCTACTCGTCACCCCTTCAGGATATAAAATAACAACAGACGGAAAACATCAGATAATCATATGGGATCTATCCTTAAATAAAGAGATAACCTTTACAGTAACAGTGAAATACACCTTCATATCCTATCCTACACATAACATTATAGAACACCCACTTGTTAATGAAAATTTGAAATATCTACTAATAGCAGTTGTTATAGGGGCGGTTATATTTGCGGGATTGTTTATAAGGGAAAGAAAGCTTCGGAAAAATACAATAAAGACCTTGGACGATTTAAATGATGAAATAACGGTGTTAAAAAATACTTTAAATGAAAAAGAAAATCAACTTAAAGAAAAAGAAATGATATTAAATGAAAAAATAGAAGAGATTAAAAAATTAAACGATAAGATAAAAGATCTTGAAGAAAAACTTGCAAATGCAAATAAAAATCTACTCAGTAAGGATGAGATAATAAATATATTGAATGAAAAGATCGTTGACTATGAAAGTAAAATCCAAAAATTATTAGAAGAAAACTCAACATATAAGGAAAAAATGAACTCTCTAACTAAACAAATTGAGGATATAACAAGAGAGAACCTATCTCTTAAAGAAAAAATCAACAATCTAAGTAATATTGCTAAAAAATATGTAGAAGAAAAAAAAGGTGTTTTGTGGGACTTTTTAACGGACGATGAAAAGATAATAATAGATCTGATAAAAAAGTATGGACATATAACACAGAAAGAGATAGTTGAGATGACTGGGATGAGCAAACCTAAGGTATCAAGGATAGTTTCAGAATTAGAGGATAGAAAAATTATAAGGAAAGAAAAGATAGGAAGAATAAACAAATTAGCCCTTACGGATGAAAGTAAGAAGTTATTATAAAAAAATAAAAATTAAAAACAAAAAACAAGTATAACAATGGAGATCTCGGGTGAGATGATGAAGAAGATACTTATCTCTGTATGTGGGGAGGGTTTTGGACATACAACCCGATGTATTGCGGTTGGAGAGGCATTAAAAGATGATTATGAAATAGCTTACATTGCATACGGAAAAAGTAAAGATTTTATTGCAAAATATAACTATCCTGTTTTTGAAACATTTCCCGAGATTAAACTTAAAGGAAAGGATGGTAAGTTTGATATAAAATCGAGTATATTTAATAAAGAGTATAGCCCTAAAAAAGCAGTTAAAAAAGAGTTAAAAATTATAAAAGAATACAACCCCGATTTAGTGATTTCTGATTGTAAGTATAGCACTGTTGTTGCAGCAAAACTTTTAAAAAAACCAGTTATGTGTATAAGCAATCAAAACTATACTCGATACAAATTAAAAACTGATTTAATTGTTTATCCAACGATGAAAGCCCTAAATATGATAAATGAAAGATGTGAAAAATTTATCGTTCCTGATTTTCCACTTCCATATACAATATGTGAATATAACTTAAAAATTATAAGAAATATGGAGTTTATAGGTCCACTAATCCGATATGACGTTGATGATAGTATAAGTAATAATAATCTAAATAATAAAGAAGATTGCAACGTTGATAACGATTATATACTCAGTGTTATCGGTGGTTTTGAATATAGGTATAAGATATTAGAAAAACTCGGAAATATTGCTCTAAAAAATGATTTGAAAGTTAAACTTGTCTGTGGAAGTTATGATGTGGCTAAGCGATTAAAAAGAGACCTGCATTTAACTACATATAAAAATGAAAATGTTGAGATAATTCCAATAACAACAGATATGAAGGAACTCATTAAAAATGCTGAATTTGTGGTATCCCACGGAGGACATTCTACAATAATGGAATCTTTATCTTTTGGAAAACCGTTAATTGTGATTCCTGATTTAGATCATCCAGAACAAGGAAACAACGCAAAGAAAGTAAACGATTTAGGATGTGGAATACATCTCTCCTACAAAAATCTTGAAAAATTAGAGGAGGCAATATTTGATATAAGAAACTTAAAACTTTATAAGAGGAATGCACTAAAAATGAAAGAACTTGCACAAAAACATAACGGAAAGGAAAATATAAAAAAGATCGTAGATGAATTCTTCGAAACAAGAAAAAATTTAAGAAAATACTACCTAACTAACAAACTCATCAACAAATTTAGATCCAACATATAAACTTCAAAAAATTAAAAATTATTTAATATCGTTTATATTATTTAATTAATATTATTTAATATCTCTACGGTGAGATCGTGATTACAGTTTTATCTGGAGGAACAGGAACGCCAAAACTCTTGCAAGGATTAAAAAGAGTAGTAGATAGTAAAAATCTTTCTATAATAGTTAATACTGGTGAAGATACTTGGATAGGAGATCTGTATCTTTCTCCTGATGTAGATACTGTTTTATACACACTTTCAGATTTAATAAATGAAGAAACGTGGTATGGAGTAAAAGGAGATACATTCTATACCCACAATCAATTAAAAATGCTTGGATTTGATGAGGTTTTGAAGATAGGGGATAGAGATAGGGCATTGAAAATGCATAAAACATACTATTTAAAAAGAGGATATAAACTTTCAGAAGTCATAGAAATGGAAAGAAAGGCATTAAATATCGATGCAAAAGTAATTCCAATGACGGACGATAAAGTCGAGACAAAAATACTTTCAAAAATTGAAGGGAAAGTTGATCTATTAAAATTCCATGACTTTTGGGTAAAAAGAAAAGGGGAAGTCGAAGTTTTGGATGTTATATATGAGAACTCAATATATGCAAAACCTTGCAGTGAAGCGATAAACGCAATAAAAAATAGTGAATTTGTTATAATTGGTCCCTCGAATCCAATAACGTCAATAGGGCCAATTTTAAGTTTAGAAGGAATAAAAGAGGAATTAAAAGACAAAAAAGTTATTGTAGTATCTCCGATAGTAGGAAACTCAGCTGTTTCTGGACCTGCAGGAAAATTGATGAAAGTTAAAGGTTATGACGTTTCAGTTAAGGGAATATATGAATATTACAAGGACATAATAGATGTTTTAGTTATTGACTCCAAAGATAAGGATATTGCTGGAGAAATTCCTTGTGAGATTTTAATAACAAACACCATTATGAAAACGATAGACGATAAAATAAGATTAGCAAAAAATATAATAGAATTTTGTGGTTCTTTATGAGGCCAGTAGCACTTATTACCACAAAACCCGGATTCGAGCCAGAACTAAAAAAAGAAATTGAATCCCTTAAAATAAAGAAAAAAGTCCTATGGACACCGTTTAGAGGGTTATTAAAGGTTTTATCTTACGATCTCAGTGAATTTTTAAGGGAAATAGAGGATAATAAAGAAGAACTTAAATTTTTGTTTAGAATAATCCCACTTGAGAGAGGATGTAAAACCGATCTGACTGATATAAAAAAAGCAGTTTCTTCATTAATTAATGAGAAAAAAGGTAAAATAGAAAATAAATCGTTTGTTGTAAGATGCAATAGAAGAGGATCGCATTCCTTTAAAAGTGAAGACGTAGAAAGAGAAATTGGAAAATATATCTTAGATAAATTTAATGATTTAAATTTGAAAGTAAATTTAAAAAAATGGGATTTTAAAGTGAATATTGAAATTTTGCAAGATGAATCTTACGTTTCAGTGTTTATTGATGATTTTAGAGATATTTCAGTTGATAAAAATATTCAAAACTTAAAAAATTTAAAAAAGTATAGGGAGAGGCCATTAAACCGATCGGAGAGAAAAATGCAGGAGTTAATAGAAAAATTTCCAGAGTTGTTTAGCGATCTTAATTGTGTAGTAGATATAGGAGCATCTCCGGGAGGATGGACTAAACTTTTATCCAACTTGGCAAAAAAGGTTTATGCGATAGATACGGGGGAGTTAAAAGTCAGAAAGGACAATATTATCCATATAAAAAAGAGAGCAGAATTAATAAATTTTAAAGAAGATATTAACGAAGATATTGACCTAATAACCAATGATACTAATCTATATCCTGTAGAATCGATTTTATTGACTTTAAAGTTTGTAAACTATTTGAAATCAGGAGGTTATATTATCCACACAGTGAAAGCTGAGGACTATTCTAAAAAGAAATCCTCTCTAAATGAAATTTTAGAGATATTGGATCGTAGATCTGATATTCACATATGCAAGATAATTAATTTAAAGGCAAATACTAAAAATGAACTCACATTGATACTCAAAAAAGTGTAGCAAAAATATTAAGGAATATTTCCGAAAAATATATATACTGCAAAATAGAAAATTGAAAATGTAAATTTTTGAGGTGATATTATGGCTGAGCTTCCAGTTGCACCATGCGTAAGGATATTGAAAAAGGCAGGAGCAGAGAGAGTTAGCGAAGACGCAGGAAAATACTTTGCTGAGGTCTTAGAAGAAATCGCATTAGAGATCGCTAAGAAATCTGTTGAATTAGCAAAACATGCAAAGAGAAAGACCGTTAAAGTTGAAGATGTAAAGATGGCTTTGAATGGATAGAGCCACCCTTACATAATAATTATTAATATACAACACCTTTTTATTTTTTGTGGATATTAATCTTTATACTTTAATATTTAAATTAATATTGAATTAAAATTAAATACTCCCTTTTTGATACTTTGAATGACTCTTTTAGACGGATCATGATAAAAGGTGAAAAAGAATGAAGATCGTTTTTGACCTGGGCGGATCAGTTGTGATGCCAAAAGAAGGAGCAGATCCAGAAAAAATTAAAAAATATGCAAATACTTTTAAAAAAATTAAAGATGATGGGCATGAAGTTGCGATAGTAGTCGGAGGAGGTAAAACTGCAAGAGATTATATTGAAATAGGCAGAAAACTCGGAGCTAATGAAAGTTTTTGTGATGAACTTGGAATAATGGCTACAAGAATGAATGCAATGATACTAATAACTGCCTTAGAAGATTACAGCATAAAAAAAGTCCCTACATCATTTGAAGAGGCAGAACTTATTTTAAATTTAGGAAAAATTCCTGTAATGGGAGGAACTCATCCTGCTCATACAACAGACGCGGTAGCTGCTTCATTAGCAGAATTCATAAATGCCGATCTCTTAGTTATAGGAACGAATGTTGATGGAGTTTATAATAAAGATCCAAATAAATATTCAGATGCAGAAAAATACAAAAAGATGAGTGTAAAAGAACTTGTAGAGTTATCATTATCCTCATCACTAAAAGCAGGATCTTCCTCAGTCGTTGATCCTCTTGCAGCAAAAATTATTGAAAGGGCTAAATTAAAGGTAGCAGTGGTTAGAGGAACTCCAGAAGAGCTTCTAAATGTCAGTAAAGGAATTATAAACGGAACAATAATAGAGGGATAATTATGGAAATTCCTAAGCATAGACACTGTTTAAACTGCGGGATTTCTATTCCTCCTGATCAAGTATTCTGCTCAGAAAAATGCAGATTAGAATATATGCAAAGAAGAAAAAGAATGTTAAGAACACAATACATGTTTTTAGCAATTGCAGGGCTTATAATCCTCTATTATATAATCACAATCGCATTTAAAGTTTAACCAAAAACTATTTAAAATATATGCCCCTCAATAAATACTGCCCTACATCTTCTCTCTTGTCCTGACCTAAGGGTTGGGACTCGTTGATGATCCAGTTGAGTTCCGTTCCTTTTCCCCAAAGGAACGAAAAAACGATGAAACTGGGGAGGCGGAGGGCGATCTATAAGAAAATTGCGGTTTTATTAAAACTAATAAAAATTAAAATTTAAATCAAAAAACTAAAAACTAAAAAATAAATAAAATAGAAAATAAAAAGAAACAGAGAGGGATAGCCATGCCAACAGCTAAATTTGTTGTTGCAGATCCAAAAAACGGAAAATGTTATCAAATTGAGGCAGATAACACACCATTAGTAGGAAAAAGGATAGGAGAAATATTCGATGGTAAAGTAATCGGATTAGAGGGATACAAACTACAAATAAGAGGAGGAACTGATTCAAGCGGTTTTCCAATGAGACCAGACATACATGGAAGTAGGAAAGTTAGAGTGTTATTAAGTGCTCCCCCAGGATTTAAACCAAAGAAAAAAGGAGAAAGAAGAAGAAAAACAGTAAGGGGAAACACAATAGCTCCAGATATTGTTCAAATAAATGTCAAAGTTGTTGAATACGGAGAAAAAACAATTCCAGAACTATTGGGTCTCGAGGGAGGAAGTGAAGAACAATAAATACCTAAAGAACTCTTGTAATATATAACGATAAATCTTTTTTATTTTTGTCAAACGATTTTAATATCTGACCTATTTTATGCGAGTTGTTTACACAGAATTTTAAGTCAAGAAAGAAATTGAAAATAAAAATAAAAACTAAAAAATTTTTATAAAAATTATAAAAAATTATAAATATAAATTCGTAATAACCCCAATTAATAAAGATTATTTAATAATTACAAAGATACCTATAAAATCAAAGAAAGAAATAAAAATAGAATAATAAAACAGAAACTTAAAATCGAAAGAAATTAAAAATAATTATAAAAATAATTAAGGGGATAGTATGACGAAGAAAAAACAAACAAAACAGGCAGAAGTAAATATAGGGATGGTTGGACACGTTGATCATGGAAAAACGAGTTTAACTAAGGCCTTAACAGGAGTTTGGACTGATAGGCATAGCGAAGAGTTAAGGAGAGGAATCTCTATTAGATTGGGTTATGCCGACTGTGAAATAAGAAAATGCCCACAGTGTGGAACTTACACAACAAAATCAAGATGTCCCAACTGCTTAGCAGAAACAAAATTCTTAAGAAGGGTTTCTTTTGTTGATTCTCCAGGACACGAGACGTTAATGGCTACAATGCTTTCCGGAGCTTCTTTGATGGATGGGGCAATTTTGGTTATAGCCGCTAATGAACCCTGCCCTCAACCTCAAACAAAAGAACACTTAATGGCTTTGGAGATTTTAGGGATTGATAAAATTATAATCGTGCAGAATAAAATTGACTTAGTTGATGAGAAACAGGCGGAAGAGAACTATGAACAGATAAAAGAATTTGTTAAAGGAACCATAGCTGAAAATGCACCAATAATTCCAATCTCAGCTCATCATGAGGCAAATATTGATGTTTTGTTAAAGGCAATACAGGACTTTATTCCAACACCTGAAAGAGACCCTAATGCCACGCCAAGAATGTATGTTGCAAGAAGTTTTGATATAAACAAGCCAGGAACGGAAATTAAAGATCTTAAAGGAGGAGTATTAGGGGGAGCAATAGTTCAGGGTGTCTTTAAAGTAGGAGATGAGATCGAAATCAGGCCGGGAATAAAAGTAACGGAAGAAAATAAAACATTCTGGAAACCATTAACAACCAAGATCGTTTCATTAGCCGCTGGAAACACCCCTCTTAGAAAAGCACATCCTGGAGGTTTAATCGGAGTTGGAACAACATTAGATCCATATCTAACAAAATCAGATGCTTTAACTGGAAGCGTTGTTGGATTACCAGGAACTCTACCCCCAATAAGAGAAAAAATAACAATAAGAGCTAATTTATTAGATAGAGTTGTAGGAACGAAGGAGGAGTTAAAAATAGAGCCACTGAGAACTGGAGAGGTTTTAATGCTTAACATTGGAACCGCAACAACAGCAGGAGTTATAACATCAGCGAGAGGAGATGTTGCAGATATAAAATTAAAACTTCCAATATGTGCAGATGTTGGGGATAGGGTAGCTATAAGCAGAAGAGTTGGATCAAGATGGAGATTAATCGGTTATGGAACGATTGAGGGTTAAAAATCTTTCATTAAGTAAGAGTATCAAAAATATTTAAAAGTTAATTTAAAAGTTATAAATGGTTTATGGATTACTAAAACGTTTAATGATTTAGGATATTTTTCCTTTTTTATCGATTTTTTAAAATTTTTATTGTTTAGTTTTTAATGTTAAAGCGTAAGAAATAAAAAAGAAATAAAAATTATTAAAATAATTAAGATCTCTATTTAAATTAAAATTAAAAATTAAACTCATGTTTTAATCAAAGGGGATCATTTATGATAGAATATCTTCTAAAAAACAAAGATCAAATAATTAAAAAAATGGAAAAAATTAATGACATTGATAAAAAAGAAGTTGAAGAACATTGGATTTTAAACGATTTTAATAATTCTCTGGACTTAAACTTCGCAGGAGGAGATGGAAGTTGTAATAAAATAGATTACATCTCTTTTTCATTCTATGGTGTTGGAGCAGTTAGTTTTATGCACAGAAACGGAGAAAAAATAAAACAAGTTGGTGAGGAATATATTTTTGACATTGCACATCCCTTAGAGATTGAAGATAGAATTAGAAGGTTTATGCAAATACTTGAATTAAAAACAGCAATGTATGTTTTGAAAAATTATGATGTAGATTACTACCTCTTTGATGGCTCTCTATTTTCACTATTGATCTCTACAAAGAAAGGGATGGAAACATATGAAGAACAATTAAAAAATATATTTCTTGAATATAAAAAAGAATTTAGTAAAAAAATTGATGAAGAAATGAAAAGTGGAGAGATTGGAGTTATATCAAAAGATCTTGAACATGATTTAAATGAAAAAATATTAATAGAACATGTAGAATATATCATAACCTTAACAAAATTGATTAATGAATTTAAGGATAAATTAATAGGAATCTCAAAAACATCGAAAATAAATATCTATTTTGATAGAAACATGCCAGACATTGCAATATTTACAAAATATACTGATAAAGCAGGATATTCAAAACCCATCGATTTTCTTGGGAAAATAGGTGATGAAAAAAAAGAAAAACATAAACAACTGAGCAGTATAGTGAAAGGGATCCATTTTATAGAAAAACACCCATTTAATGCAAAAATTGGAACAGCATATATTCAATTTATACGATTAGAAGACAACTGTGGAGTTGTGGGCTTAACAAGCTTTAATAAAGTTGATGAAGGAGTAATCTCATCGATAAAAGAAATATCAATAAATGGCTACCCCTATATTTTAAAAAAAGCACATAATACAGTGGAATTAACCACAAAGAAGCTCGAAACTATTGCAAAAATGCTTAATATAGACGATCCAATTGCAAGGCACATATTAGGTAAAAGAAAAAAATAAAAATAAAAGTAAAATAATAAACACAATAAACCAACTAAAAAAGATTAAAAATAATGAAAAAATAAAAAATAAAATAAAAACTTGAGGGATAGATATGCGATACCTAATAACCACTGCCTTAGCTTACACAAACGGTCCCTTACATTTAGGTCATGCGAGAAGCACCTACATCCCAGCAGATATTATGTATAAATACTTAAAGTTAAGAGGAGAGGACGTTATACACGTTGGAGGGACTGATAACCACGGAGTTCCTATAACATTAACTGCTGAAAAAGAAGGAAAAAGCCCAGAGGAGATCGTTGAAAAATATCACAATGAGATTAAAGAGGACTTAGATTTATTGGGAGTAGAGTTTGATGCCTTTGGAAAGACACACAGCCAAATACATATAGAAACAGCTCAGGAGTTTTATTTAAAGTTGAAAGAGAATGGTTATATTTATGAGAAGGAGATAGAGCAATTTTACTGTCCAAAATGTAAAAAATTCTTACCAGATAGATACGTTGAAGGAATCTGCCCCTACTGTGGAGGAGAGGCAAGAGGAGACCACTGTGAGGTTTGTGGAAGACACTTAGAGCCGTTTGAGTTAAAAAACCCATACTGTGTAATTTGTAAAGGAACACCAGAAATTAGAAAAACAAAACATCACTTCTTTAAGTTGAGTGCTTTAAAAAATGAGTTAGAGGAATATGTTAAAAATGCAAAAGAAATGCCAGAGCATGTTAAAAATATGGCATTAAATTGGATTAAAGAGTTGCATGATTGGGACATTTCAAGAGACATAAGTTGGGGAGTTCCAATTCCAGGAACTAATCAGGTAATGTATGTTTGGTTAGAAGCTCCTATTGGATACATCTCATTTTCAAAGATGTTGGGGGATATTTGGAAGAAGTATTGGTTAGAGAAAGATACAAAGATCTATCACTTCATTGGAAAAGATATAACAGTTCATCATGCCGTCTTCTGGCCGGGGATGTTAATTGCCCATAAGGGCTTTAACTTACCAACAGCAGTGATTAGTGGGGGATATTTAACCTTAGAAGGACGAAAGATGAGCACAAGTAAAAGATGGGTTGTTTGGGTTAAGGACTTTGTTAAAAACTTTGATGCTGACTATTTAAGATATTATTTAGTAATGTCAGCCCCTCTCTTTAAAGATTGTGATTTCTCATTTGACGATTTCAAAAATAAGATAAATAATGAGTTAATCAATATAATTGGAAACTTTACCCATAGGGTTTTAACGTTCACACATAGAAAGTTTAAGAAAGTTCCAATCGTTGATGAAAACAGGTTGAAAGAAGAAGATAAAGCGTTATTAAAAAAGTGTGAAGAGACGATTAAGGCAGTAGATAAAAATATAAGAAGTTTTAAGTTTAGAGATGCGTTAGTTAATATATTACATCTTGCTATTGATGGAAACGCTTACTTCCAAAGGATGGAACCATGGGCAGTTAAAGATGAGGAAAGATTAAAGGAAATATTATATACCTGTTGTAAGACAGTTAAAACTCTCATCTATTTGTTGCATCCTTACATGCCCAAAAAGGCACTTGCACTGTTGGAGTTGATGAACGAAGAACTCGATCTGAATTTAAGAGGAAATGAGTTAAAAAAACCAAAGATAATATTTAAAAAGGTAGAAGATAAGAAGATAGAGGAAATGAAGAAAAAACTATATAAAAATGATAAAAATGAAAACAACAATAAAACCGCAGAGGGAGAAAAAATGGAGCAGATAGACATAACATATTTAGAAAAGATCGATTTAAGAGTTGGAGAAGTTGTAGAGGCAGAGGATATACCAAAGTCCAAAAAGTTATTAAAACTTATAGTTGATTTAGGAGATGAAAAGAGACAGATCGTCTCTGGAATTAAAGATTACTATAAACCAGAGGAGTTGGTTGGTAAAAAAGTTATAGTCGTTTGTAATTTAAAACCTGCTAAGTTGTGCGGTGTTTTATCCGAGGGAATGATCTTGGCAGCCGAGGATGATGAAGGAAACGTTGTGTTGTTAACGGTAGATAAAGATATAAAAGCAGGAAGCAAAGTTAGATAAAATTAAAACAGAAAAATAAACATAAACTTTAACTTAAATGTTTAAAAACGAAAATATAAACTTTGGGGACACAAATGAAGGAAACAAAAGTAGATTTACATGTTCACTCCATAGTAAGTAAGTGTTCTTTAAACCCCATATATTTATTAAAAAAAGTATGTAAAAAGAAGAACATAATCCCCGCCGTTTGTGATCACAATAAACTCACAAAATTGGACTTTGCAATCCCCGGAGAAGAGATAGCGACAAAAACAGGGGAATTTATTGGATTATTTTTGACTGAGGAAATTCCTCCAAACTTGGATATTTATGAGGCATTGGATAGAGTTAGTGAGCAGGGTGGATTAATATATTTGCCCCACCCTTTCGACCTAAATAGGAGAAGAAGTTTAGCCAAATTTGGAATTTTGGAAGATAAGGAGTTTTTAAAACAGGTAGATATTGTTGAAGTTTTTAATAGTAGATGTAGATCTATCACTCCAAACTTAAAGGCCCTTGAGTATGCTGAGAAGTATGGCTTCGCAATGGGATTCGGAAGTGATGCTCACTTTATCTGGGAGGTTGAAAACGCCTATGTTATATTTGATGAGTTAGATTTTGAAAAACCAACTGATCTATCTCCAAAAGAGTTTTTAAGATTTCTAAAAATAAAAAGTGATGAATTGATAAAGTTAAAATTCTCTTTACTCCAAAATCCATGGAGGACAAAGTATCACTACGGCTCTTTGGGGAGTAAATATAATATAACACTTTATAGCAAGATCTTAAAAAAGATTAGAAGAAAGTTGAATATTTAGATAGTTAAAACATTTTAAATTAAAAACAAAATCTATTTTTTTATAAATCCTTCATGGTTTTCTTTTAAGTCGATAACCGCAATAAGGGCAAATTATCCACTCTGGTTGAATAGGACGCTTACAATTTGGACATCTTAACACTGCCTCTTCCTCTTCTTTCAATTTAGCCCCGCAATGAGCACAATGTTTCCAAGAATCGGAGATGTAATTGTTGCAGTTTGGACACTTTGCAATCTCTTCTTCAAATTTCATATTTTTGATCTCTGCACCACAATTTGTGCAAAAATTCCAACCCAAATCGATAGGTGAGTTGCAAGACGTGCAAAGTGGAACAAAGGTAGAAAATTTCGTTCCTAATGCTTTTTTAACCTTTTCGAGAGTTATCATTGCCTCCCTTCTAAGAATCTCATCAGGATCGTATTCTATAATCTGATTTAGCAAAGTAATGATTTCATTCAACGTTACCTTATCATACGTGTCTAAATAGATAAGTGCCTCTGGCCTAACTTCTGCAATCTCCTGTAATTTTCTTAAAGTTACAAGTTTTGTAGCGGGAACTGAGCTTCTCAGTCCTGAAACGATGCTCATCTTTTCCTCATCAGTTAAAGGAACTACTCTAACCATAATCTACCCCTCCCCTTTTAATTTTTTATTTATGATTATTTTTATCATTATTATTACGCATATTACAAATAATTTACTTTCAAAGCAATTACTTGACAATCAGATGCTTATTAACCCAAAGGTCTCCTAAGGATAATAACTTATCCATACAGTATAACGTGGCGGAAGGAAGTTCATTCTCCGAAGCATTTAACAGCCCCGAAAGTTCTGCATCCCTCCGATCTATTTTGAATTTATAATATGGCTGAATTCCTCCATTCCCAGCATAATAGCAGATGATTTGGACTTCATCCACGTCAGTATTTTTAAATACATAGTAGGTTATTATTCCAATATCTTTTCTACTCTCTGCGTCTAACCCATAAGGTGAAGTTCTATCTCCGATCTTAGTTTTTACTTGGTAAACTATGGCAGTTTTTACACCATTTATTGTTCTATTCTCTATCTTTATTACATCATGTTCCTTATACAACACGTCAGGATATTTTTTTGGAAATATTACAACACACCCGCATAGTATTACAACTGCGAGAACAATAATTCCCCCGATGGTTTTAAATTTATCCATAACCCCTCCTCCCCACACAACGTTCTTCAACCTATTAAAAAGTTATCCTAATATACTATTGCGGAATTTATATAAATATTATTTCTTTTAACTCTCTATTTATATGTTTATCTTCTAATATTCACAAAGTGCTAAAACCAAAATGATCAACTAAACGAGGTCAAAAACCACGGGGGAAAAGTTATGAATGTTTTATCCTATGATTTAAATAAAATTGCTGAAAAGCTTAATATTTCATTAAGAGATTTGAACAGAGCATTTAAAAAGAAAATCTTAAAAGAAGATGAATACAAAAATGTAAAAACACTCATATTTAAAAAAGATTTTAGGGGGATAGAGAAGGGAACAGTAATATTTTTAAACAAAAATCTTGATGTGGTTAGAGGTTATCCTAAAACTTATCGAGCAATAACCCTCTATCCTACAATAAAAAAGCATTTTATTGATAAAGTTGTTGTTGAAGAAAAGTTGAATGGATATAACATAAGGATTGTAAAGATAGAGGGAGAAGTATATGCGTTAACAAGAGGGGGGCACATATGCCCATTTACCACAAAAAAAGTTAAAAAATTTTTAAATTTAAAAATCTTAGATGATTTTGATAAATATATGTTATGCGGAGAGATGATTGGAAAAAACAATCCTTACACTCCTTACTACTACGAAGAAGTAGAAAGGGGCTATGAAAATTTAGGTTTTTACATATTTGATATAAAAGAGAGGAAATCCAATAGATCTCTTCCAATAAATGAAAGAATAAATCTTTGTAAAAAGTATAACCTACCATATGTAAAGCCATTAGCCATTCTTGATAAAGATACTGCCCACCTTCATATAAAAGAGATAATAAATGATTTAAACAGAAGAAAGAGAGAAGGAGTTGTTATGAAAGATCCTGAAATGATAGTCCCTCCAATAAAATACACCACCCACTATACTCAATGTGAAGACCTAAGATCTGCGTTTACTTTTTTCTTTGACTTGGGTGTGGATTTTTTATTTAGTAGGGTTGTAAGAGAGGGCTTTATGAGTTATGAATTTGAAGATAGCGAAGAAGATCTAAAAAAGAGAGCAGAAGATTTAGGAAAGGCAATTTTAATTCCAATGGTTGAAACAATACGAAGAATCTCAAAAGGAGAGAGGATTTCTGAAGATTTTGAATTGATATTTGATAGCGAAGATGATGTTGATGAATTTATATATTTTATGAGAAAGATGAAAATGTTAGTTGTTATAAAGGACATTAAAAAAATCGATACCAATGAGGGAGTTAAAATAAAGGTTTTAATTGGAAAAATTTATAATAAAACCAATGACAAAGTTATAAGCTATTTAAATGGAACACTCTGGGAATAATAAATTTTAAATACTCCATGCTCTTTTAAAACTTTATTATTTTATGAATTATTAAACTACCAATTTTTTAGTTAATTGATTTTGTTTACTGACACGTTAGTGTTAACTAAATTAATAACAGTTAATAATAAGGTATTAATAATAAACGCAATTATAGTATCCAAAGATATGTGTAAAATTATATAGGGATTGCAAAATAACATCTTAGAAAGGGGATAGGTGTGAAAATAAATGAAAAAGATTTGGCTTTAAAACTTGCCCTGCCAGTTATTGCTGTTGTAGTATGGGAATTGTTGGCAATATATGTAAACAATCCTGTGATTCTTCCAAGGGTTGAAGCAGTTGTTAATGTTTTAATTCATCCAAATCAAGGAATATTAGGAACAGGAAATCTAATAGACAATACCTTGATCAGTATAAAAAGAGTTCTAAGTGGTTTTTTCTTAGCTTCTGCTGTTGCTATTCCGTTAGGAATATTAATGGGGCATTATAAAACAGTTAATAACTTGTTCGATACAATAATTGAACTGCTAAGGCCAATTCCTCCCTTAGCTTGGGTTCCTCTGTCTCTGGCATGGTTCGGATTAGGAGAGATGTCAATGATCTTTATAATATTTATTGGAGCGTTTTTTCCAATATTGATAAATACAATCTCAGGAGTTAAGAGTGTTCCAACCCCTTTAATAGAGGCAGCACTAACATTGGGAGCTAAGGGAAGAGATATTCTTCTAAAAGTAGTTATTCCTGCATCATCTCCAAGTATTTTAACAGGTTTGAGGGTTGGAGCAGGTATTGCATGGATGTGTGTTGTAGCTGCTGAAATGCTACCTTCAAGTAATGCAGGTTTAGGTTATCTGATCATGTATGCCTACTCTATCAGTAGGATGGATGTAGTTATTGCGTGTATGATAATTATCGGAATAATTGGTTTGATATTGGATAGGGGGCTGAGATATATTGAAGATAAATACTTTGCATGGAGAAAGATGATGAAATAATAAAACTATGATAAAATAGTATGATAAAATAGGATTAAAAAATACTCCCCACATAATAAATCAAAATAATAGATCAAAAATCAATTAATCATAAAGGGATAAAATGAACGTAAAACTAAAAGTTGAAAATCTATCAAAGATCTTTGAGTTTAATGGAAATAGAGTTAAGGCCTTAGAAAACATCAACTTAGAAGTTTACGAAAATGAGTTTTTAACAGTAATGGGACCGAGCGGATGTGGAAAGACCACTCTCTTAAGAATAATAGCTGGCTTAGACACCCCAACTGAGGGGAGAGTTTTACTTGATGGAAGAGAAGTTAAAGGGCCAGGAGCGGATAGAGGAGTTGTTTTTCAACAATATACTCTAATGCCCTGGAGAACTGTCTTAAAGAACGTTACATTTGGATTAGAACTGAGGGGAGTTCCAAAAGACGAGAGGATTAAAATAGCAAAAAAATTTATTAAAATGGTTGGTTTAGAAGGATTTGAGGATGCGTATCCTTATCAACTAAGTGGAGGAATGCAACAGAGAGTAGCAATAGCAAGAACTTTGGCAAATAATCCGGAAATTGTCTTGATGGACGAGCCATTTGCAGCGTTGGATGCTCAAACAAGAAATATACTGCAAAATGAGTTATTAAAAATATGGCAAAAAGATAGAAAAACAGTATTCTTTGTTACTCACAGTATAGATGAGGCAATATACCTCTCAGATAGAGTGGTTGTGTTAACTGCAAGGCCCGGAAGAATTAAAGAGATCGTTGAAATAAAGTTAGAAAGACCAAGAGATAGAACAAGTATAGAGTTCCTTGAATACAGAAAACTACTTTTAGAAATATTAAAAGAAGAAGTATTAAAAACAATAAAAAGAGGGGAGTAATACAACCCCTTAAAAAGTGAGATAAAAATAATAAAAATTAAATAAATAAAAATTAAGGGATTAGTATGCTAACGAAGAGAATTATCCCATGCTTGGATATTAAAGATGGAAGAGTTGTTAAAGGCACAAAATTTTTAAATCTTAGAGATGCAGGAGATCCTGTTGAATTAGCACAGTATTATGATAATGAAGGAGCAGATGAACTTGTATTTTTGGATATAACTGCATCAGCAGAGAAAAGGGGCATATTAATAGATGTTGTAGAAAGAACTGCGGAAAAGGTTTTTATACCCCTAACCGTTGGAGGAGGGATAAAATCCATAGAGGATTTTAGGATGATCCTGAGAGCGGGGGCTGATAAGATCTCTATAAACACATCTGCGGTAAAGAACCCCATGTTAGTAAAAGAAGCGAGTGAGATCTTTGGTTCTCAGTGTGTTGTTGTTGCTATCGATGCAAAAAGGCATTATGTAAAAGAAGATGAAATTGAGAGTATTAAAGAAGATGGGAAAAATATATTCAAAGTTGAGGATGGCTACTGCTGGTTTGAAGTTTACATCTACGGAGGGAGAAAAGAGACAGGGATTGATGCTGTGAACTGGGCTAAGAAGGTTGAAGAATTAGGAGCAGGAGAGATCTTACTGACAAGTATGGACAAGGATGGAACTAAAAGTGGATATGATATAATTTTAACAAGAGAAATATCAAAAAGCGTTAAATTGCCAGTTATCGCTTCTGGCGGAGCAGGAAAACCAGAACATGTTTATGAAGCTTTTGTTGAAGGAAAGGCAGATGCTTCATTAATGGCAGGCATTTTACATTACAAGGAATACACAATAAAAGAAATAAAAGAATATTGTGCTGAAAGAGGTATTCCTATGCGTCTTTAATAAAACCAAAAAACTAAAAAACTAAAAAATAAATGAGAAATAGAGAAAAATAATATTGAAGAAAGATCGATGTGAGAGCTTAAAACTCATCAAGATCGCTTTTTTCTTCCTCAGTTATTCCTGATATTGCCTTTGCTAATTTTAAAGCCCTTAGGGAGGCAAGATCTTTTTCTAAGTAGATACTTGCCAATTCATTCGCAAGAGAGAGCAACTCCTTTGTAAACTTTGTTTTTTTGAGTTTAACTATCGGACTACTCTCTACCCACTGCCTTTCAATGTTCTGATCGTATGGGAGTAATCCTATAACGTCATCTATTATCTCGCTAATATCTGTCAAACCCCTATATTTATTTACAATTATTCCAGTTAACCCAATCCCCAAATCTTTCAAAAGTTCCATAGTTTTTAAAGAATTTACAATTGATGGAATGCTATCTTCTCCAACAACTATAACCTTATTTATTAGTTCTGACTCTCCAACATAGCCCAATATTGGGTTATCTTCTGTTATGTTTGGAGGAAAATCATAGACGATTATATCATATTCCTCTTCAAGGGCTTGAATCAGCGTTTCAAATCTGTCAAGTTCTGGTTTATATCCAAAAACATCTGAGGAAACATCTGTATGTATAATATCTAAATCGTCATGTTTTGAGATAATATCCTCGATTGCAGAGTGTCCAGCGAGATATGTATTTAGGTTATGTTCTCTTCCCTCTAATCCGAAGAGTATTGCAGAGGTTCCTCCATATATATCACAATCAATAAGGATGGTTTTTGCTGAATGGCTTATAATATATGCAAAGTTTGCAGCGATCGTTGTTTTTCCTGTTCCTCCTTGGATGTTGTAGAATCCAATTTTCATTATATCACCAAAATGAAATTAAATTATACTGGCATTTTTATTTTTGCATGTTTTTATATATTTTTATTTGGGTTTTAATTTTTATTTTAATTTTACATTTTTTATTTTCAATGTTATGTTAATCTAAGATAACGATCTTCGGTGGATTAACAATAACATATTTGCACTCTTCTCTGTTAAATTCTTCATATTTATATTTCCCATTGAAATCTTTCTTAAATACTGTTATTTTTATTCCAGTATTGTTTTTTATTAGCAGGAATTTACCTTTATAGTGAATACTGTTCTTATTGTAATTGTATAACCAATTTGCTAAGTTTCTGAAAGATACAATATCTGTTGCATTTTCTTTTAATTGCATTATTAAAGATGGGCTGTAATTTCTAATATCAGATATATATATTCCGAAATCCTCATCCTTTGGTGGAATATAGGTTGTTTTAACAACATTTACTCCATAAACATCTTTTAATGGATTTGGAACCCTGATAACAGGAATTCCATTTATTACTTCAAAGCCCTTCTCTCCAGGAACAACTGCGTAATCTACCCTATTTTTTATATCCAATCTCCAACTTAGGTTTTCATTGTCAATACCAAAGATAGCATCTACTAAATACTTATCAGAACTCTCTAAGAAGAGTCCATCGCAACCGCTTGCAAGAGCATAGGCATAATTTTTGACAAACCAGTGGTTGAAGTATTCATACTTCTCCCACATTTCACTTTCAATTTCAGGAGATACAGGTTTTCCTTCGTAATACCATTTTGAGGGCTCGTTTGCCTTTCCATTCCAGTATGGCTCTCCCTGATCTACGTGGTAGTATTCAACTTCACTTTTAGCCCCCTCTTCCCAGTATCCATAATCTCCCGTTCCTTTATAACTTATCACTTTTGGATAGTAGTTCCCTATTGGATCGTTTCTAAATGTTTCTGGGGCTTTGTCAGTATAGATGAGTGGGTAATAACTTAATGCTAAGAGATCATATGATCCATTTAAATATTTTAGATTGTCTTCTTCGGTGTAGGGGTTGAAGTATATGTGTGTGTAGTTTGTCCATGGCTTTTTAAACCAGTAATCGTAATAAAGGTCTCTAAGTTCATCTAAATTGACATTTTCTTTTTCTACCAAGGTTATTCCTTCACTACCTGTTATAATATAGCTAACATTTATACCGAATGCCTTTAATGCTTTTATTTGTTTTAATTTTGAATTCAATATATTTTCGTTTAAAACATCTACTTTTATCTTTCTACCTGCAACATCTACTGCATAGGATCCATCTTCATCAGGAATTATTTTATCTACTGCAACCCCTGTGGCAAGAATATGCTTATAGTATGGAGGAACTTTGTTTATATATGCAAAAACCCCTCCGTTTTTTGCTATATAGCTTCCAATAATATCTAAGGTGGATTTATCATTTAATGACGTTGGATACAAGATTAAAAGTTTGTTCTTTTTTATTTCATAGACCCCATCTCCTATTCTTTTGTAGTTGAGTTTGTAAACAGGTGGGGAAGAAACATTTACTGGGGGTTTAAATATTAAGACCCCATCTTTATCTTGATATACATATTTTTTTGGATAAATTAAAAAGACATCGTTTTTATCTACAAATATGTAGTTGTAGTAGTTTGGAATGCAGTTTTCATGTGGTGTGTATGTATATTTGTAATAGTAGTCGTTTGATTCGTTTTTTGGAGGATTGAAGTATATTTCTCCATCCTTTCCGACTGTGATATACTTTTTAGGATACAGTATAAATGTCGAGTTTTGAATCAACACATAGCCGTCATAGTTTGGGATTTCAGTGTTATTTGGAATTTTTATTTTATATGGTTTAACAAACTCATATTTGCTATTATTTTCATATTTTGGAGGGTTGTAGATTAAGGTTCCATCTTTTTCTCTGTAAACATAGTATTTTGGATAAACAAATATGATTCCATCCTTAGTTATATAAGTGTAGTTACCATAGTCAGGAATTTTTGATGAGGAGTATCTTTTAATCCCAAGTTTTAACATCACATCTTCATTTATATTGTCGCTATCTACACAAAATACAACAAGAGCATTAGAGTTCAACAGTCGATCGATTTCTTTGGCATTTGCATCTGAAAGTTTTACGAATGTTATGGGAATTGAGCTTGTGTATTTGTAGTTCAAGGCATCAGAGAAAGATAATCCCGCAACGAGGATCATTAATGTTAAGATTACAATTTTTTTCATTCAATCCACCTCGAAATATCAACTCATTCTATCATCATTTATATTTTATAATATTCCTATTTATAATATTTTCTTTTGTATTTATTCAATAATCTATTTGAATGATTCATCAGTGCGTAGTAGTTAATCACACGTAATTTGATATAAAATTTTTATGTAAATTTTTAATAATAAGATTTACTAATTTTTATAGTCAAGTTTTAGTGAGAGATTTCCTCAAAACTCTCAACATACATTAGTGGATAGTCAATATCCTCAATATATTTTAATTTTAAATTAGCAATAGTTTTATTTATCTTTATTTTTAAATGAACATTTAGCATTTTTCCCTCTAACGAAACATACTTTTCTCCAACACCCTTAATCTCTACCTCTATATCATATACACATGGCTGATTTTTCATTGCTTCCTCTATTGCTTTTTCTAAAATGTCCTTATTTTTAGCACTTACTGGAGTTCCAACAAATTGATGAAACAAAGCTCCAAGCGTTATTCCTCCTTCAAAAACAGCCCTTTCTCTTTCAGATAGATTTTCAAAATATTTTTTGAATATTGGGTGTTCTTCCAACTTCATTGCTATCCCCGTTAACGAATTAATTAATTGTTTTTTATTTATTTTCATTTTACTTCAAGCATTTTTTCAATAGCAATTTTTGCTTTTTTAATAACCTCTTTATCTAATTTAATCTCATATTTTTCTTCCAATAGGCATTTCTCTAACTTCTCCAAAGTTATTTTTTTCATTTCATTACATATGGCATCTTTTCTTAATGGAATTAATTTTTTCTTTTTTCCAATCTTTTCAAGTTCAATTTCAAGACGATTTATCATTCCAACTTCCGTTCCAATTATAAATTCCCCATCCTCTGAATTTAAAACGATTTTCAATATTCCGCTCGTGCTTGCAATATGATCAGCATGATCTTGTAATTCGGGATTACATTCTGGATGAATCAGCACTTTTGCGTTTGGATATTCTCTTTTTAGTTTTTTTAAATCGTCTAACGTAAATTTTTTATGAACATAGCATCCCCCTCCTTCTGGGATGGCAATAACTTTTTTTTCAGTTCTTTTTTTTACAAAATAAGCTAAGTTATTGTCTGGCCCAAAGAGAACTAAATCTTCTTTTAGAGAGTTTACGATCTTATCTGCATTTGCGGAGGTGCATGTTATATCTGCCAGTGCTTTCGTTTCTGCGGTTGTATTTACATAAACAACCAGTGGAGCTTCTGGATAAAGTTTCCTATATTGTTTTATAATTTCAGGAGGTAGTTGATGAGCCATTGGACACTGGGTTCCTTCAATTTCGGGGATTAAAACCTTTTTTTCAGGATTTAGTATTTTTGCCGACTCTCCCATAAAATCGACGCCACAAAAAACGATAATATCTGCATCTGTTTCTTTTGCTTTAATGCAAAGTTCAAGTGAATCTCCCAAAAAATCAGCTATTTTTTGGATCTCTTTTGGTTGGTAGTTATGGGCTAATATTATCGCATTTTTTTCTTCTTTTAATTTTTTTATCCTTTCTTCAATCTTCATAATTATCCCTCATTAATCGTCCCAATAGATCATAATAATCCAATTAAGTTTATTTTCGTGTTTTGATTGCAATACTCTTACATTATATTCTTAGTTTATTAAGTTATTTTGTTATTTTTAAGTTATTTATGCTTTTTAATTATTTTTTTAATTTTAATTAATTTAGTTTTATTTAATTTTTGTTGATTTTGTTAAATTTGTTTTACATATTTTATATCTTATATCCTGCTCTTTCTAATCGTTCAATAACTTTGCTCCACGTTGGAAGGTTTGTTTGACAACCTTTCGCTTCAACTACATAGGAAGCAGTGGCAGAACCAATTAATCCACATTTTTCTAAATCGTAACCTTTTACATAGGCAGTTAAGAACCCTGCCCTATAACTATCTCCTGCTCCTGTTGGATCTGCTGGATTTTCAACTTTGATACAAGGAATTTCAATTTTTTTATCTTTTGTATAAATAATACTTCCTTCGCATCCTCTTGTTATTACCAAAACATCTACTCTATCTAAATAATCCCTAATATCAAATTTTAAAAGGTTTGAAGCCCTTTCAAATTCATGCTGATTCATAAATAAAAAGTTTGTATTTTCTATAACGTCTTTCAATAAATTTCTTGAATATTGGGGAAGATCTTGTCCAGGATCAAACGAAACAAGATTATTCCCATAGGAATTTTCTGCACATCTTGCATTAAACTCTGGATCTCCAGTGGCAATATGGACTATTTCAGTATTGAAATTTGGAGGATTTAACTCTTTGTAGTGCTTTGCCGCACCCCATAAAAAGAAAGTTATCTGATCGTTATTTTTATCTGTAAAGATCCACGCCTTTGGTGTTTCTTCTTCTTCTGAATAGTAAAGTTTCGATATGTTTATATCTAAGTTTTTTAAATATCTCTCATAACCGCTGTTCTTAAAATCATAACCAACACAGGAGAGGAGTTCAGAATCAACTCCAAGTTTTTTTATACCAACCGCAGTATTTGCAGCAGCTCCACCGTAGTATTTCCTTGCAGAGGGTATTTGAATCGAAGTATTCACTTCCGGAAACTTTTCTATATTGAATATATAATCAAGGGCAGTATGCCCTACACATGCAATTTTTTTCATAACTACCACCTTTATCTTTGGAAATGGTTTTTTGTGAAATGCAAATCTGTAAATAGTTAGAATACTAAAAATAAATAAATAAAAGAAATGATGAAAAATTGTTTATATATGATAAACTTAAAGATTAATTATTGAACTATTACTTAAAGATTTTTAGGTGGAATATATGATAGTCCTATCTGAGAATTCTGAAGCAAAGGATCTGATTCCAATAGCAAAATCAGTCCATTTTTTAGTTAACAAGCTTCCTGTTGCCATGAGAAGTAAAAATAAGCCAGGAGTGAGGTTGGAAAAAGGAGAGGTTGTTGATACGAATTATGATGGATACGTGTTAAAAATAGCAATAGAAACAGGAGATATAGTTAAAGCCACCCCAATCGTTGGGCCATATGCTGGCCTTCCTGTTATCGTAACACCAATAAAAGAAGATGATAAAGTTATTGGAGCGATAGGGGTTGTAGATATTACTGCTGGAATATTTGAGGATATACTGGCAATAGCAAGGAGACCTGAGTTGTATAAGTTCTTACCTGATGACGTATTTCCAAGATAATCTTTTTAAAGGGACTCAAAAATAAAAATAAAAATTGAAAATAGGTAATAGTAAATCATAACAAAAAATAATAAAAAATAACCACAAAAAATAAAAATAAAAAATTAATAGAAAAAGAAAAATAAGAATCTAACTTGTAAATAACATAAACAATTAAACAAATTGAAATAGATAAAATCAATTGTAAAGGTGAAATTGTGAAGAAGATATTTATCTACCCTCCAAACAGTTTAATTTTAACGGATTTAGTCGAAAGATTTGGTCATAAGCCCTTAAACTTAAATATTGTTATTGGAAAGCTTGTTAGAACTCCAGAAATTGACAGTCCGCCAATGAACATAACTGATGAGGAGCCAAAAAAAGGTTTGAAATATGCTGCTGTTGAAGTTCCTTCGGGTGTTAGGGGAAGAATGGCATTAATAGGGCCATTGATTGATGAAGCGGAGGCAGCAATAATAATGGATGAAGCCCCGCTTGCCTTTGGATGCATTGGTTGCCAAAGAACGAATGAATTAACATTATATTTAGTAAAAAGGAAAAATATCCCTACTTTGAAAGTAAAATATCCATCTAATGAAGAAGAAGCAGAACTTTTAGTAAATAAAATAGCAAACTTCTTAAAAAGCTTAGAAGAAGGAAATCAATAGATAAAAGAAATTATGGGATTAATAGATATTTTTTCCTGATTTTTTATTTTTTAATATTTTTTATTACTTCAATTTTAAGGTAGCCATGTACTTTCGTCTTTTATTTTTTCTGGAAGATAAGTATTAACTACATACTTTAACCCATACTTTGCTAATGACTGCTGTTCTGCCCTAACACCCATATCTAACATCTGTTTTAATGCCTTCTGCCACTCAGGGAAACTTCTAACGAAATCATCATTTTTTAACCCATCTTTTATTCTCTTAATATCCTGTTCTTTTAGTGGATGTGTTGGTAGATCGTAATCGACTATATCTTGAGGAGTTACCCCAATCAACCTCGCAGAGGGAATGGAAAGTTTATCGGCCAAGTGTATTGCCTTTCCACTTCCAACTTTCAATGTTCTATAAATGTTCAGATATCCGTAAGGGTCTCCATCCGTAAAAACCAAAACAGGAATATCATACTCCTCATGTAGTCGTTTTATAAACCTCCTTGTAGCTCTTGCAGGAACTCCTTTTAAAGATACCAATATACAGTTATGTTTATCCCAAAATCTCTCTGCATTTAACCTTGCAAACATACCTGATGTTTCTATTGCCAGTATAAAATCAGCATTTGTTTCAAGATTAAGTTTTGTTATGTCGTTTGGAATGTTATATGCTCCAGTTCCTAATTTAGAACAATCAACGACGAGTTCTCCTTCCGGTGTTTCCTCTATTATTTTTAATGGCCCTACTACTGAGGAACCATCCTCCTCTGGAATAAACCCTAAATGTTCTCTCAAAACTCCGAGTGCTGCTTCCAAGTCCTCAATAACGTTGTTTGATGCCTGCTGTTCGTCAAATCTCGCTTCTCCCCAGTTTTTTGAGACATAATATGCTTCCCTTAATGTTGAAAAATCATCTGTCTCCAATAACTGTTTTGCAAATTCCATCATTTTGGTGGTTTGAGCAAAAATCTTTGCCTGATTTACAGTTAGAGTTCTTGCTTTTTCTTTACCAACCAGTGTAAATGAACCCTTTTCTCTATCAAACATTGCATTGGATAAACTTCTAATTGGCATCGTTATTTTTGGTCTTTTTCCTTTCATTAAATCATTATACATCTTTTTAGCCAAATCGATAATTTTCTGTCTCGCAATTTCTCTCGGCTTTTTTGATAGCGTAGGAATCTTAACCATTCTACCTCACCAGATAATTTTTTAAACTAAATGTATTACATATTATCGTTATTGTTAATTTAAGATATGAACAACCAATAGATTTTTATACCTCATCTTAAAATTGAATAATAATGATATATTACAGTGATCTTGCAGGGGAATACTATATAAATATACATATATAATCATTTGGTCAACCCTCCCCTTTCTTTCATTTATTGATTTAAAAATTTATATGGAGGTTATAGCGTGAAGTTTTTAAAAAGTGTATTAGAGGAAGGAAAGAACCTTGACGAGTTTGATGAGTTGGATCTAACTCCTGAAGATAAAGAGTTGTTAGAGTATCTCCAACAAACAAAGGCAAAAATCACTGTTGTTGGATGCGGTGGAGCAGGAAACAACACGATAACAAGGTTAAAAATGGAAGGGATAGAAGGGGCTAAAACCGTTGCCATCAACACAGATGCCCAACAACTGATCAGAACAAAAGCAGATAAAAAAATATTAATTGGAAAAAAATTAACAAGAGGTTTAGGAGCTGGAGGTAATCCAAAAATTGGAGAAGAAGCAGCAAAAGAAAGTGCGGAAGAGATTAAAGCTGCGGTTCAAGATTCGGACATGGTATTTATTACATGCGGTTTAGGAGGAGGGACAGGGACAGGATCATCTCCAGTAGTGGCTGAGATCTCTAAAAAGGTAGGGGCTTTGACAGTTGCAGTAGTCACCCTCCCCTTTGTAATGGAAGGAAAGGTTAGAATGAGAAATGCAATGGAAGGTTTGGAAAGGTTAAAACAACATACCGATACATTAGTAGTAATTCCAAACGAAAAATTATTTGAGATCGTTCCAAACATGCCTTTAAAACTTGCATTCAAAGTGGCTGATGAAGTTTTAATTAATGCAGTTAAAGGATTAGTTGAGCTTATCACAAAAGATGGACTAATAAATGTTGATTTTGCTGACGTTAAGGCAGTTATGAGTAATGGCGGTTTAGCGATGATTGGAATCGGAGAGAGCGATAGTGAGAAAAGAGCAAAAGAAGCTGTAAATATGGCATTAAACTCACCTTTGCTTGATGTAGATATAGATGGAGCCACTGGAGCGTTAATCCATGTTATGGGGCCAGAAGATCTTACCTTAGAGGAAGCAAGAGAGGTTGTAGCAACAGTATCTTCAAGATTAGATCCAAATGCTACAATCATTTGGGGAGCTACAATAGATGAGAACTTAGAAAATACTGTAAGAGTTTTACTTGTAATCACAGGAGTTCAGTCAAGAGTTGAATTCGGAGAAACGGGACTTAAAAGGAAAAAATTAGAGTTAACAGGAATTCCAAAAATTTAAGGGGAGAGTATGAAAGATCTAAATCAAAAAATTGAAGAACTTAAAGAGTTTTTAGAAGAATGTAAAAGGGTCTGGCTCGTTTTGAAAAAACCTACAAGGGATGAGTTTTTGGCGGTTGCAAAAGTAACTGCAATGGGAATTTCCTTGCTTGGAATATTGGGTTATATAATCCACGTTCCAGCCACATACATAAAAGGCATTTTAAAAGCAAAGCCATAAATTTTTAATCAACTTTATTAACATACTTCAATATAATTATTTTTGTAAAGTAAAGTTAAATAGACGAGAGTATAAATTCATATATTATTTTAATATTTTTATTTAATATTTTATTTTGCTATTTTTAGGATTTTAATTCAGTATTTTAGTTTTATAATGATTTTTAGGGTATATTCATAGTCAATATGGTTATTAAAACCATACACAAAAATTTATATTTAATCTTTTATATTTGAATTTTTTAGCTTTCAGAGTAAATAGTTTGTGTTAAATTACAATTATTTTAATAATAAATACCAAATTGAATAAACAATAAATAATAATTGAGGTTTAGTTATGCTAATAGTTGATATAAATCATGGGGGCTTGATTCTTGCAGAAGAGTATCTAAAACTTGGATATGATGTAGAGATCTTTGACATATACAAAAAATTGAAAAAATCATCAGAGGCACTGGCAAAATATAAAAAACTAAAAGAGACGTATGGAAATAAAATAGAAGTAGTTAATACTCCAAATTTCGATAAATATGATGAAATAATTGCTCCAATTCATTGTCCAATAGATTGCGATTTTTTACCATTTAACGATGCGGTATCCTTCCTAATCGAAAAAAAATATGGAAAGTTGTATAAAAAAATAATAAATATAACGGGCGTAAAAGGAAAAACCACAACAACATCGTTAATAGATCATATTTTAAAAGATCAATATAATATTTTCATCCACAACTCCAATTCTGGCTCTATCTCTCCTCCCACAGTGTTAGATGTGCTAAATAAATTGAATAATATATCTCACATTGATGATTACGATTATTTTATTTTTGAAACATCATTAGGCCTTGTTAAGTGCAAATTTGGAGCCATAACCAATATTTTAGAAAACTACAAAATCGCAGGGGGAAGAAGATCTGCGTTAATTGCAAAATTTGGAAGTTTAAAAAATGCCGATTATTGTTTTGTAAATAAAAAAGATGTGGAAAAATACCATCTAACCAATTTAAATTTTAAAAAAGACATCTCAATTTTGGACATTGAAAAATCAGAAATTATACAGAAGTATCCTTTAAAATTTAAATATAATGGCATAAACTTTGAGTTTAATGAAAAAGTATTTGGAAATCATTTTGTAGAAAATGCAATATTTTCCTTTGAGATCTGTAAGTTTTTAGTTGATGTTGACCATATTTTGGATAGGTTAAAATCGTTTAATCTAAAAAATCGTATGGAGATTAAAAAAATTGAAGATAAAGTTGTTGTTAAAAATGTAAACCCGGGATTGGATATAAAAGCGATAAAATACGCGATTAAAGATTTTTTAGAGGTTTTCAATGGAGACATTTATATAGGCGGGGACTTTGGAATTGTCTGTGAAGAGATAAATGTTAAAAAACTTGCAGATGTGTTAAAGCAATTTAATTGTAAATACTACTTTGTGGGAGATATTGGAAAAGAGTTAAGAAAGTATATTGATGGGGAGATTGTAGACGAAATTAAGGAAGAGAAATTCGATAAGAATGTGTTATTGATCCTTAGAAAGAAATTGTTGTAAATTTAGATTTTTTAATTTTTTAATCTCTTATCTTTATAAGTTAGTTCATAAAATATGAATTTTAATTCAAAATAGAAAACTTTATATACCATTGTGTAGCTTACACTTTTATCGTAAAACCTTGAAAGGTGATGATGTGAAAAAAATATTGGCAATAGCACTGGGGTTGTGCTTAATAATCCCAATAATATCATTAGCAGGATGTGTTAGCAGTGAAAAATCTTCCTCATCAACAATAATAATTAGAACTACCGGAGCTACATTTCCAAAATACCAAATCCAAAAATGGATCGAGGACTATCAAAAAACCCATCCAAATGTAAAGATTGAATACGAAGGCGGAGGAAGTGGATACGGACAAGAGGTATTTGCAAAAGGTTTAACAGATATTGGAAGAACTGACCCTCCTGTTAAGGAAGATATGTGGAAGAAATTCTTATCAACGGGAGATCAGCCATTGCAATTCCCTGAAATCGTTGGAGCAGTTGTTATAACCTACAACATCCCAGAAATAGGAGATAAGACCTTAAAATTAAGTAGAGATGTTTTAGCAGATATATTCTTAGGTAAAATTGAATATTGGGACGATGAAAGAATTAAAAAAATAAATCCAGAAATTGCTGATAAACTTCCACATAAAAAGATTATTGTTGTTCATAGAAGTGATGCAAGTGGAACAACGGCTATATTTACAACATATTTAAGCTTAATTAGTAAGGACTGGGCTGAAAATGTTGGAGCTGGAAAAACTGTTAATTGGCCAGTTGATAATATGGGAAGAGGAGTTGCTGGAAAAGGAAACCCAGGAGTTGTGGCAATAGTTAAATCAACACCTTACACAATCGCTTACACTGAACTTTCATACGCTATTGAAGATAAGCTTCCAGTTGCAGCACTTGAAAATAAAAATGGAAACTTTGTTAAACCAACAGATGATACAATAAAAGCAGCTGTTTCAGCAGTTAAAGCAAACATTCCAAGTCCAACAGAGGGATACAAAGAGGACTTAAAGCAGATGTTAGACGCTCCAGGAGATAACGCTTACCCAATAGTTGCATTCACACACCTACTTGTCTGGGAAAACAAAGAAATGAAAAATGGCAAGCACCACTATACACCAGAGAAGGCAAAAGCAATAAAAGATTTCTTAACCTGGGTTTTAACAGAGGGACAGAAGCCGGAGCATTTAGCTCCTGGATATGTAGGACTACCTCAAGATGTTGCTAAAATAGGTTTAAATGCTGTAAATATGATAAAAGAGCAATAACGTTAAAAATTAAAACATATTCCAAATTTAATTAATTTGATTTTATAAGTTTAATAATTTTTTGATTTTTATAATTAATTTTTATATGCTGCTTTTATAATTTAAAGATCATCATAAAACAGCGAGTCAACAAATTAATCATAATTAAATAAATAATATTAGATAATATTAGAAATTAATATTAAAATGAAAGAATGAAAACAAAAATATATAAAAGTAAATCTGCTTAATAAACCAATCACAACCCAAGATAATATTCTACCAATTTTTGGCATTTTTAAGAAAAACCTTAAACAGATTACAAAGGGTTGAAACTATGAAGATCTTAAAACAATTGGATAAATTTAAGATTGCTACATTACCAGCAATATTTATAGTGTTTTTATTATTTGTGCTTATGTTGGGGTTTTATTTTATTAATGCACTTCCAGCTATTGAGAAGTATGGAATAAACTTATTTATAACGAATATCTGGCAGGCAGCAGAGGATCCCGCAAAAGAGGTTTATGGATTAGCAGCCCCAATATGGGGAAGTATATATACTGCAACAATTGCTATCTTGATAGCTCTGCCATTATCTATTTGCTACGCAATATTTGTTAATGACTACGCTCCTAAAAAATTAAAACATCCTTTGATTATAATATCTGATATTATGGCAGGTCTTCCAACAATAATTTACGGAATCTGGGGAGCGTTTATATTAGTTCCTCTCCTCAGGGACTATATTATGAAATTTTTATACAATCATCTTTCATTTATTCCATTATTTAATTATCCTCCACTTTCGGGCTACTGTTATCTATCCGCAGGAATTTTACTTGGAATAATGGTTACTCCATTTGCAGCAGCCATTATAAGAGAGGCGTATGCAATGATCCCATCTGTTTATAAAGAGGGTTTAGTTGCGTTAGGAGCAACGAGATATGAGACAACCAAGGTTTTAATAAAATATATAAAACCAGCAATTATTTCGGGGCTTATATTGGCTTTTGGTAGGGCTTTGGGAGAGACAGTTGCTGTTTCGTTGGTAATAGGAAACTCCTTTAACTTAACATACAAACTCTTTGCTCCAGGATATACAATATCATCATTAATAGCGAATCAGTTTGGAAATGCAATCCTCTATAAATACATGACATCCGTTCTTTACTCTGCTGGTTTAGTTTTATTTGTAATTGGTTTAGTAGTGAATATTTTAGGGTTGTATTACTTGAAGAGGTGGAGAGAGTATGTCTCACACTAAACACAAAACTATTAGAATGATTAAAGATAAAATTTTCTTAATTGTAGTTGGAACTTTGACTTTACTTGCAATTCTTCCCCTATTTCATATAATCCTATCCATCTTTGAAAAAGGATTGCCAATAGTGATGGAGAGAGGATTAACCTTTATAACTGGAACACTTAGTGAAGGAGGAATAGGTCCTGCAATAGTTGGGACTTTAATGTTAACTATTATGGCAACTTTAATCGGACTTCCACTCGCTTTCTTAGCAGGAGCTTATGCCTATGAATTTCCGGATAGTTTTATTGGAAGAGGAACTAAGATGTTATTGCAAATAATGTTAGAGTTTCCAACGATCTTGGTAGGGACTTTTATTATGGGGCTATTAGTTATTCCAATGGGAAGCTTTTCTGCCCTAGCCGGGGCTTTATCTTTGGCTTTAATATTAACCCCTTATGTTGCTGTCTATACAGAGGAAGCAATGGCGGAAGTTCCAAGGATCTATAAAGAAGGTGGATATGCGTTAGGATGCACAAGAGCCCAAGTTATATTTAAAGTCATCACAAAGATGGCTAAAAAAGGAATTCTAACAGGAATTTTAATAGGAATGGCAAAAGTTGCAGGAGAAACAGCTCCTCTACTATTTACCGCTGGAGGGTTGTATGAGGTCTACCCAACAGATCCCCTACAACCTATCGGGGCAATTCCACTTCTAATTTACACCTTAGTACAAAGTCCATCTCCACAAGATCATCAAATGGCGTGGGGAGCGGCTTTAATCATGCTTCTAATATTCTTATCAATATTCGTTCCTATAAGATATGCTTTAAAAGATGATATTAAATTGTAAGTGTTTAAGTTAAATACTTAACATTAATTATCTTTTTAAGGCACATATATGAAAAATTAAAAAGAACTTAACATTAACAGCCCCACACTCAAAGATAAAAAATGAAAATAAAATAGGAAATAAAAACTCTCTAAAATTTTAAAAATTTCAAAAGGGATAGAAATGACAAAGGTGAAGATGGAAACAAAAAACCTAAATTTATGGTATGGGGAAAAGCAGGCGTTATTTGATATAAATCTCCCAATATATGAGAAAAAAATAACCGCCCTAATAGGACCAAGTGGATGCGGTAAATCAACATTCTTAAGATGCTTAAATCGTCTAAATGATTTAATAGCAAATGTTAGAATAGAGGGAGAGGTTTTATTGGATGGAAAAAATATCTATGATAAAGATGTCGATGTTTATGAGTTGAGAAAGAGAGTAGGAATGGTATTTCAAAAGCCCAACCC